>Ga0224512_10000520_pt1 | contig 40870 bp, 37 predicted proteins | sample SF_May12_sed_USG_4_FD_169103 | JGI IMG/M metagenome (GOLD analysis project Ga0224512, IMG submission 169103) | Sediment microbial communities from San Francisco Bay, California, United States - SF_May12_sed_USGS_13 | ecosystem: Environmental > Aquatic > Marine > Sediment | place: USA... | reverse complement strand
CGCGGAAACGTTCGCGCGAAAACTTTCTCATGGAAGACCAGCGGCCAAAGCATTCTGTCTTTAATCGGCCGTACGGCCGGCGCAAACGGCCCGGTCGCGACCGTTAAGGCAAACGGAGGCAGCTGAGAAACGGGCCGGTTGACCGGTCGGCAGCACTTGCCCGCGCAGGCCCTAACACGAGTGAGCTGTTCATTACGTCGACAATAACCAACGCAACGCGTTTGCGGCTTTGCGTTTCGGAAGGTCGAGTATGCCGGAGTACAGGGCTCTGGTGACATTGCACACCAGACCTCTGTCGACGCCTGGGTTAAACGAGTTTTCCATAGCCGCTACGTTATCTGCCCCAAATTCATCAAATAGCTCTTCGAATATTGGGCCAAGGTCAGGCCAAACCTCCTTCTCTGCCGGGAGTCGCCTGTCGGCATCGTAGGTCCTTAGCGTTACATCCAGAGTATCAAGCTCGCGGCCTTTGGTAACTTCCGAATAGACCGGCGATGTATTGTCAGGACTGCACTGCGGAATCAGCAAGGATAGACATGGCTCAGTACCATCAAGTCGTAATTCATCCAGTTGATCTACGATCAATCGGGCATAAGCGATGATCGCCTCATCTGAGGCTCCCGGAAGTAGTCGCTCCATCAATTTGGCCTGCTTGGCCCTGAGCGCATCATTAACCTGTTTGTCGGTGAAATCTAGCCCGACCAATTGCTTGTACGTAACGATCAAGCCGTCATAAAAAGCCGGATCGTATTGCCGAAGCGTCTGGTAAGCGGGAATACTGCTTAATGATTGGTCAAACTTTGCGACTACATGAGATGAATAGACACGAGCATCGCGGCCCGACGCTGGTATAGCTTGTTTCGCGACAATTTCTTCACCGGTATTCACTGCGGGAGTGCGACGCCGCAGCAATTCGCATTCATTCTGCGAAGCCTCGAGCTGCTTCTCAAGATCGGCAAGGGTCTGGTTTCGCGAATCCAGATCCCGAGTTTTCTTATCAAGCTCCTCTTTGAGACCCGTGACGTTTCTCTCGAGAACATGAACCTCAACCGCTCGCTCGCCGACCACTTTAAGATCGGCGTTGAGATCGTGAACTGTCGCCTGCAGTTCCCGTTTCAACTGACCAAGTTCTTCGACTGCGGCAGTGGCCTTCGCCAGTTCTTTCTCCACGGCTTCTCTTGCACGTTTTTCTTTCCTCAAATCCGCCGCGAGCTTATCTGAGGCTCTCTCGATTTCCGCCAGTTCTTCCGGATCCTTCAGAGCATTAATGCGAAGTTGCGCCGAAGCACGTTCTTTCTGCGATTCCTGGAGCCAATTTTCGAGGTCGGCGACATCCTTGTCTCGCGAAGCCAGCCTGTCGCGTAGCGTTTTCAACTCATCCCGCAGCGAGTCCAGCTCGCCCGTCTTACCCTCGATCTCATCATTTAGGTTTACCGTGTGCTTTTCGAGGGCTTCGATTTCAACGGCTCGCTCGTTGGCCAATTTGAGATCAGCCTGAACGTCATCTACCTTCGCCTGCAATTCCTGTTTTAGCCGATGTAGCTCTTCGACTGTCGCTTTCGTATTCGCCAGTTCGTCATCCGCGGCTTTTCTTGCACGTTTTTCTTTTCTCAAATCCGCCGCGAGCTTGTCCGAGGCTCTTTCGATTTCCGCCAGTTCTTCCGGATCCCTCAAAGCAGTGATGCGCTGTTGCGCCGATTCACACTCGGCCTGCGATTCTCCAAGCCGCGTCTCGAGGTCGGCAACGGCCTCGTTTCGCGAAGCCAGCTCGTCTCGTAGCGATTTCAACTCATCCCGTAGTGCGTCCAGCTCGCCCGTCTTGCCCTCGATCTCGACTTTGAGGTCGGTGGCCTTCGCCAGTTCCTTCTCCGCGGCTTCTCTTGCGCGGGTTTCCTTCTCCAGGTCAGAAGCGAGCTTATCCGAGGCCCTTTCGATTTCCGCCAGTTCTTGCGGGCTCTTCAGAGCAACGATGCGCAGCTGCGCCAGTTCGCATGCACTCTGCGATCGATCCAGCCGCATCTCAAGATCAGCGAGGATCTCGTTTCGCAAAGCCAACTCGTCGCGTAGCGAATCCAACTCGCCCGTCTTGCCATCAAGCTCATTTTTGAGATCCGCGGTGTTCTTCTCGAGGGCCTCGATTTCAACGGCGCGCTCGTCGGCAACTTTGAGGCCCGCTTCGAGATCGGCTTGAACACCATCAACCCTCGCCTGCAATTCCTGTTTGAGCTGATCCAGCTCTTCGACTGTGGCTGTGGCTTTCGCCAGTTCCTTCTCCGCGGCTTTTCTCGCGCGTTTTTCTTTTCTCAGATCGGCGGCGAGCTTATCCGAGGCCTTTTCGATTTCCTCCAGTTCTTTCGGATGCTTTAACGCAGCGATGCGCTGTTGCGCCGATTCGTGCTCGGCCTGCGATTTTTCGAAAAGCGTTTCGAGATCGGCAAGGGCCTCGTTTCGCGAAACCAGCTCGTCGCGTAGCGAATCCAGCTCGCGCGTCTTGCCCTCAAGTTCATCTTTGAGGCCCGCCGCGTGCTTCTCGAGGGCTTCGATTTCAACGGCACGCTCGCCGGCCACCTTGAGATCAGCCTGAACGTCATCTGCCGTCGCCTGCAATTCCTGGTTTAGCTGATTTAGCTCTTCGACCGTCGCTTTCGTTCTCGCCAGTTCCTTCTGCGCAGCTTCTCTTGCACGGGTTTCCTTCTCCAGGCCAGAAGCGAGTTTTTCTGACCTGTTTTCGCTGTCCTCCAACGCCGCGGCGCTATTGGAAAGTGCCAGATTCTGTTGAGTGATCTGGTCGCGCAGCGCGATGATATCGCTGTTGCGTACGTCGATGTCCTGCAAGGCTCGCGCCTTATCCGCCCGAAGATCGCCAAGTTGCTCGGACAGTCGGGCAATCTGCTGCAGCAGATTATCGGAATCCACGCCCGCCGTCTTAGGCACGACTCGCACATGCTTGAAATCGGGATCCGATTTACGCCGCCCTTTTCCGTGGAGAGGAACGACGTGCGGCAGAAGTTGCTGCTTATCTGCAACTATGCGTACAATTTTCTCTGTAATTACGCGCGATTCGAGGCTGTGAGCCTCTACCAGCATGTCGTCGCATAGTCTATTTATTAGGTGAGGAATCCCTCCCGAATAGCGGTGAATCAGCGAGCTGGCTTCGTTCGGGAGTTTTACTGCATTACTACAGCCGGCTATTCTGAGACGATGCCAAACATAGTTCGCTGTTTCTTCCTCGCTATAGTTCCGAATACCGAAAACAACGTCACTACGAAATTTGGTTTGACGCATAGCCGGCGCGTCTATGACGCGCACGATATCGGCATTACCGACAAGTACAACGCTAAGTACTCGGCGGTCTTTAATCTTTATCTCGCAGAGCCATCGTAGCTGCTCCAGTATCCTTGGATCAGCCAAATGCGCGTTATCAATTATGATCAAGACATGATCGTTGGCGATGCCACGACAAACGAGGAACTCCTTGGTGATGTTCCTCAGCTCGCTTGCCGTGCCCGAAATTTCTTCAAATCCAATTTGTGTCAAGAAAGCGTTGTAAAATTGCTCCTCGCCATGGCAATTTTCATCGACAACCACACACGAGATCTGGTCGCCAATGCTGGTGACGAAACGGTTTATCAGCGTGGATTTCCCTGACCCGTCGGCACCGAAAATGACGACAAGGGAATCCGTATTCGTCGCCGCATTAGCCAAATGCTCCGTCAGAAGCGAATACTGCTCGCTGTGAAATAATTGGCGCGGATCGGGGAGATGAGCAAAAGGCGACTGCGTTAGCCCGAAGAATTCGAGATACGTTGGATCAACAACAGGTTGTTCTAGCGATCGTTCCACCCACCGACTACCCAGTTATGTTCTTATCGTCCGGCAGACCCCTAGTCTCGAAACTGTTACGGGCGTCGCCGTGCAGGTCTTCTGCGCCAGTTTCTCAATTCGGTTCCACTGGTATTTTTATACATAATCTCACTGGTTTGGAAGGCAATCTCCTTAAGTGATTAGCAGTCTTCCGTAAATATCTGAAATTATTGATTTTTTTATCTGATCGAAGTTGCGCTCAATGCGACAAAAGCAAAGCACCGTGCGCAGCATCGGCCCATTCTTTCACCCCGACCTGTTTTTCCAACTCAAGATCAGACCCTTGCAAAGCTTCCCTGCCCGGCCGCTGATTCTTGCTGGACCGAGTTGTAGGGATTTTGTGGGTCTGTAACATGGAGTCATCGACGGGCACATGACAATAACCGGGGGATCACTATGGACCTTAATACTGGACTGCTCGGGGGTGGATCCTGGGGAACGACCGTTGCGGCATTGATCGCTAAGAATGCACCGATAACGATTTGGGCCAGGGATCAAGGCACCGTGGACGAGATTAATACGCAGCATAGCAACGCAAAGTACCTGCCCGATGCGGTGCTTCCAAAAAGTATCCGCGCAACGACCGACATCGAAGAAGCCGTGGCAAAGATGGACGTGATTGTCATGGGTATTCCGTCGCAATCATTCCGTGGCGTGCTCGAACAGATCAAACCGCACATTCGGCCCTGGGTGCCCGTTATCAGTTTGAGCAAGGGGCTCGAACTCAGCACTGGCAAACGCATGACCGAACTGATTAACGAGGTTCTTCCGGGGCATCCGGCCGGCGTATTAACCGGGCCGAATCTGGCGAGGGAGATCATGTCGGGCTATGCCGCCGCAAGCGTCATTGCGATGGATGACGAAGTTATCGTCAAGGAACTGCAGAAGCTGTTTCACAGCGGCTTGTTTCGTGTTTACACGAATCACGACGTCATCGGTTGCGAACTCGGCGGCGTACTCAAGAACATCATTGCAATCGCCACAGGCATGGGAGATGGACAAGGCGCTGGCGAAAACACACGTTCGGCCGTCATTACACGCGGATTGGCCGAGATCACGCGCCTTGGTGTTGCGATGGGCGGAGAGCCACAAACATTTGCGGGACTCGCCGGCACCGGAGATCTGATCGCGACCTGCACAAGTCCACAAAGCCGAAATCGTACGGTTGGATACGAGCTCGGAAAGGGCCGGACGATCAGGGAAATTGTCGACGAGATGTTCATGGTTGCCGAAGGCGTAAAAAGCGCGCCGGCCGTCGTCGCACTGGCAGAGAAATATGGCGTGGACATGCCGATCGCCCGCGAAGTTTTTCAGGTTGTTCAGGACAAAAGCACCGCGCGCCGGGCGTTTCGGGGCTTGTTGAAGACAATGGCCGGCGCGGAGTCTGATCCGGGTTAGGAGCGAGGATCGGCAGGCTGATCCTTTAGCACCGAAGGGCAATCGCGGAGACCGGATCTTTCTTAGCGAGCGTGGCTCTTGGCATGCGAAAAGAAGTACACGAGCAGACCCGAGCCAATGATGCCGATACCAAACAGGCCCTCAACTGGTCTGTTCATCAGCACAAACCATAGCGTCCAGCCTGTTAGTACAAGGTAAATGACCGGGGGTATCGGAAACAGGAACGTCCGATAGGGGCGTGGCAGATCTGGTTGCCGATAGCGTAGTACGAACACGCTTATGACAGTCGCGAAACTGTTAAGCGCCAGCGTGAAGCCGGCGAAAACCAGGACTGATTCAAAACTCGACGACAGGATAAATACGATTGCCAGTGCGGACTGCACGTATATCGCGCGACTGGGTATTCCATCCTCGTTCCTGTACGAAAGAAATCTCAAGGCCCTGAAATCTTCTCCGATCACCTGCAGTACACGCGGACCGGCAATTGTCATCGCACTGACTGTGGAGATCAGCAGCGATGCCAGGACGAGGCCGGTAAATCGTCCACCCAGGTCTCCGAACACGGATTGTGCCGCGATGAAACCGACCTCGACCTGCCCCTTCATCGAATCGACCGGTGCCGAGTAAAGAAAGGTGAAATTCAGCGCAACATACAGAACAGTCACTATAAGCGTGCCCGTCAACAGTATGCCTGGCAACGTCCGCTGTGGGTTTTCGAGTTCACTGCTCAGGTAGGTCGCCGCATTCCACCCCGTGTAGGCGTAGCTTACGTAAATAAGCGATATAGCAAATGCGCTACTCGTCAGGAGCGCACCGTCGCCGCTGGATGGGAAGAAGCGTATCGGCTGCGGGCTATCAACAACAACGATAGCGGCGAGACAAAATACGACGATTACGCCGACTTTGAGAATCGTAAAAACGACCTGCAGCCCGCCTGAATTCCTTCGGCTGCTGCCATGGATAACGGCCAGAATCGCGACCAGGCCCACCGCCAGTGCCTTTTCGACCGATTCGGACGAAAGTCCGGGCAGGATCGACGTGGCGTAGGCGGCAAAAGTCATTGCCGCCAGTGCCGTCGGCCCGGCGAAGCCGATAGTTGCGGAAGTCTAGCCCGAGGCAAAGCCGGCGGCCGGGTGGTAAATACGCGCAAGGAAATTGTATTCCCCGCCGGAACGGGGCAACGCAGCGCCGAGTTCCGCGTAAGTCATTGCGCCGCACAGGGCGATCAGGCCACCAATTGCCCACAGCATCAGGATGACGAATCCCGATTGGATATCCAGCAACTGGAAGCCAAGACTGGTAAAGACACCAGTGCCAACCATGTTCGCGATTACGACGGCAGTGACCGTCGTGAACTTGAATTTCGTAGAGGTCATGCAGGCTTCGCGATTATCCGTCTTGTTATTGCGCCATTATTGCGATGTTTCCAGGGCTCGTCCAACTGCGACGCTGGCCACGATGCGCGTCCAGCCTCGCTGCGCTACACTTTGGGCATGAACAAACTCGTTCTCACGACCATCCTCACATTCCTCACTTCCGTCGCTGCGGCAGATCCCGCAGCCGTCGTCTGGTGCCAGGAGGTCGCATTCAGCCAGTCTGCCGAAAATAAGGATATCGACGCATTCCGATCGTTTCTCGATGGCGACGCTCGATTTGTTGGCAGTGCAGTCGTCAGGGGCCCGGACGAAATCGTCGCTGCCTGGCAGGCGTTTTTTTCTGACGATGGCCCTGCTATCAAATGGCGCCCGCAATTTGTCGAGGTTCTCAAAGACGGCCAGCTGGCACTGACACGCGGGCCCTATCGCATGATCGTCAAAGACCCGGAAGGCAACGAAGCCGAGCACTGGGGCACTTTTAACTCCGTCTGGCGCAAGCATGAGAACGGTGATTGGCGCGTTGTTTTTGATGCCGGCAACGTCGCAGCAACCCCGCCCGGCGAAGAAACTCAGGCCTTACTGCAACAAGAGAACGATTGCTGATGCAGCGTGCCGCATCAGTCGATGACTACATTGCGGGCGCAAATGCCTGGCAGGAAGAACTGATACGGCTCCGCGATATCCTCCGCGCAACGCCGCTGCAGGAAGAAATCAAGTGGGGCGGCCCTTGCTATACGTATAAGGGCAAGAACATTGTCGGCATTGCCGCGTTCAAATCGTACTTTGGCCTCTGGTTTCACCAGGGCGCACTTCTCAACGATGATATGAATGTCCTTATCAATGCGCAGGAAGGAAAAACCAAAGCCCAAATGCAATGGCGTATGGCATCAGGCAAGGACGTAAAGCCCGCGATCATCAAACGCTATGTCAAAGAAGCAATGTCCCTCGTCGACGAGGGACGCGAGATCAAGTCAGACCGAACGGCGCCCATCGATGTGCCGGACGAGTTGAAGAAAACCATGCGCCGGACAAAAGGCGCAACGGCCGCTTTCAGAAACCTGCGCCGTGGACTGCAACGCGACTACGCCGAGTACATCGCATCGGCAAAACGTGATGAAACGAAGCAACAGCGCATCGCGAAGATTCTGCCGATGATCATCGCCGGGGTCGGACTGAACGACAAATACCGCTAATGGGGACATTCCTGATGCTCATCCCATAGACTACGTCAAATGAACCGCAACGTGACCAGCAAACTCCCTGACGTAGGTACAACGATCTTTACGGTCATGAGCCAACTGGCCCATGACACGGGCGCGATCAACCTTGCACAGGGATTCCCGAGTTTCGAGCCGCCGAAAGCTTTGACGGACCGAATCAGCTACCACCTGGTTCACGGCGCCAATCAGTACGCACCCATGGCCGGCATCCCCGCTTTGCGTGCTGCAATCGCAGAAAAGACGCTGCACCTGCAAGGCCGCATCGTGGACATGGACTCTGAAATAACGGTATGCACCGGGGCAACTGAGGGCCTGTTCAGCGCCATCCAGGCCGTGGTGCATCGCGGTGACGAAGTCATTGTCATCGATCCGGCCTATGACTCGTACGAGCCTGCCGTCACCCTGGCCGGTGGCGTCACGCGGCATGTTCCACTGCTGATCGCCGATAACGGACACGACTTTTGCATGGACTGGCAGCGCCTCAGAGACACCATTAACGACAAAACGCGCCTGATCGTCATGAACTTCCCGCACAACCCGACCGGCGCAATTCTTACCTCCTATGATCTCGACCAGCTCGCCGATGTCCTGCGCAATACGAATTGCTTACTGCTTTCGGACGAGGTTTACGAACACATTGTGTTCGATGCAGAACAACATCGGAGCTTCGCGGGCCACGATGAGCTCTGGGAACGATCGCTGGTGATCGCGTCATTTGGCAAGACATTTCACGCGACCGGCTGGAAGCTCGGATATTGCATCGCTCCCGCTGCGTTGTCGGCCGAGTTTCGGAAAGTACACCAGTTCACGACATTTTCGGTCAGCACGCCCATGCAACATGGAATTGCCGATTTTCTGGTCAGTGACCCGGACTTTGCCGTCAACTTGCCTGCGTTCTACCAGGACAAACGCGATCGCTTTTGCCGTTTGCTGGACGGTTCGCGATTTCGTCTCCAGCCGGCACGCAGCACTTTCTTCCAGATTGTCGACTACGGCGATATCAGTCAGGAAAACGACCTCATCCTCGCGAAGCGATGGACACACGAGATCGGTGTCGCATCGATTCCCCTGTCAGTATTCGCTGAAACGCCATTCACAGGGACGCGGCTGCGATTTTGTTTTGCCAAGGCTGACGCGACACTGGAAGACGCGGCGCGGCGCTTGTGCAGTCTTTAGACGCTGCCCAGCTGGAATGCCAGCAATGCGCCCAGGTAGCCAATTGTGGTCATGTAAAGCCACGCGAAAACGGGCCAGCGCCAGGAGTTCGTCTCGCGCCGAATGACCGCCAGCGTCGCGGCGCACTGCAGGCAGCACGCGTAGAAGATCAGCAGACCGATAACCATCGGCAAGGTAAACACCTTCCTGCCGTCCGGCCATGTCGAGGCTTTCAAACGACCCGACAGCCTTCCTTCATCCGCCTTGTCACCAACAGCGTAGACCGTACCGAGTACAGCGATCACAACCTCGCGTGCCGGGAATCCTGCGATAACAGCAGACGACACGCGCCAGTCCCAGCCGAGCGGTGCGAACACAGGTTCAACAAAATGCCCCGCTCTGCCTAGCCAGCTCTGCTCCATCTGGGCTGCCGCTGCGACGTTTTCAATGCGCTGGTATTCGGCTGCCAGCTCCGCGCCCGAAAGCGTGTACGCGGCGACGGTTTGTTGCCTCTCGACTTCAGGTGCGATTAACTCCGAACGCGGGAAGTACGCGAGCGCCCAGACGATGACCGCGACCGCGAAGATGACCGTACCGGCACGATAAAGAAACACCTTCGCACGGCCCAGCAGCTGAATAAACACGGTCTGCACATTCGGTCGCCGAAACTCGGGCAGCATCAGCGCGAAAGACGGTTTCGGGCCGCGCAACGCCGTCTTTCGGATCAGCAAGGCAGTCAGAATACCGGCCACGATTCCAAACAGGTAAAGACCGAAAAGAACCAGTCCCTGCAGGTTCATGAACCCGACCTGCCTGGCTGGTACGAACGCCGCAATCAACAAAGCATAGACGGGAAGTCGCGCCGAACAGGTCATGAATGGCGCCGCCATAATGGTCGCGATTCGGTCACGGCGATTTGGAATCACGCGCGTAGCCATGATACCGGGCACAGCACACGCGAAACTCGAGATCATCGGAATGATGGACTGACCGGAGAGCCCAACCGATCGCATCGCACGGTCCATCAAATACGCAGCGCGCGCAAGGTAACCCGAGTCTTCCAGCAAAATGATAAACAGAAAAAGGATCAGAATTTGCGGCAGAAAGATAATGACACTGCCAACACCGGCAATGAGTCCGTCAGCGATCAAGCTCGAAAAAGCACCTTCACCAAGAGCTTGCGTGACATTGGCGCCTAACGCCGCGGCTCCGGCGTCGATCACATCCATGATCGGCGTTGCCCAGGCGAAAACAGCCTGGAACACGATCGCCATGACGAGAAACAGGCCGATTGTTCCGGGAACCGGCCGGTTTATGAAACCCGCGATGCGCGTCCGCCAGGAATAGAACGGTGGCGCCGAACGCTGCACCTCAGCAAGTACTTTGCGAACCCAGGCGTAACGGATCCTCGCATCCCGCGCGATTGGTGGCTCGATACCGAACAACGAATCCCGTACCGACGCCAGTTTGTCTTGCGCATCTTCGCCAAGTTTTTCGAGGAATGCACGGTTCGCATCCGTCGGCCCATCGATCAATAAGCGTTCAAGCTCCGCAAAACGTATCGGCTCCTTTGCATCGTGCGCCAGCTTGCTAGCGGCTTCGGTTAATTCGGGCCAGACAACGATTCTCTCGGTCGGAACAAGATTCGGCATGTCAGCAATTGCCTGACGTAATTGCGGCAGGCCGGCACCGGTTGTTGCAACAATGGGATAGATGGGAACGCCACCGAGCGCTGCTCTCAGCCTTTCGATGTCGATGCCCACGCCGCTGCGTTGAGCCGCGTCGGTCATCGTCAGCGCGATTACCATCGGCAACTTCAGGTCGATCAGCTGCTGCACCAGGAACAATCCCTGGTAAAGATTGGTCGCATCGAGGACTACGAGTATGCCGTCAGGCTTTTCCATATCCTGCACTCGCCCGAAGATCACGTCGACAGCGATGTGCTCCTCGAGTGAATGCGCACTGAGCGAGTGGGTGCCGGGCAGGTCGACAAGCTCTATGACCTTGTCATCGACCTTGAGCAGGCCTACGTGACGCTCGACAGTGACACCCGGATAGTTGCCGATGCGCTGCTTTAAGCCCGTCAGGCGGTTAAAGAGCGTGCTTTTCCCTGAATTTGGATTACCAACCACCGCAATGCTGGCGTCTGAGCGCTTGGCAAAGGGGATTTCATTGGCGGGAATGCGGATTTCTGAGCGTTTAGTCACCAGTCGCTACAGGTGAAACCCTGAAGTACTTTGCGTGTTCCTGCCGCAAAGAAATACCACAACCAAACAGTCGAAACTCCATCGGGTCGCCACCGATCGCAGAACTGGCATGTTCGACCTCGGCCCCTTCGACCAGGCCGAGCACCATCAGGCGTTGCACCTGTGGATCGACAGCGTCGACAAACTGGATGATGCCCTTCTGGCCGCGTTTCAGCGTCGCGAGAGTGTCGCCGTTGATTTTCATAACTTCCTATAAATGCTGAAGTTTCAGACCATTAGTGAGTATGGCTGAAATGATAATGATTCGCATTACGATATGCAATAGGGAATTGTACGGATATCCGGCAGTTGCGCCATTAAGCCTGTGATCCAGTTCACGAATGTCGCATAAATCCGGCGTTCAGGCTGCATTCATTGACCCACGGTTAGCGTATCTCGATAACGGCCACCCCGCTCAAGTCAGTCACAAACCGCGAGGATCGCGACATGAATACGACCGCCCGAATCCTGATTCCAGTTCTGCTCGTCAGCGTTGCCACCTTGACGACACGTGCGACGCTAGCCAATACGCCGACCATCCGGCTGTTCCCCACGACGGTTGTGGAGGATCTGCGACAAACCGGCAATGTCGCGCGCGACATGGAAACCGGCCTGCAGGAAGTCATTGGCCGACTCGATCAGCAGCAGGAGCTGTACCACGAGAGCAAATGCGACGGCGCTGAAGACGACTCCGGTTGTCAACGACTCGCACGCCAGATCGGCGCGAGCTATCTCGAGATGCTCACTATTATGGAAGAACGGCTGCCAGACATGGAGCACACCGTGAATAACACGCGGCTTAGCCTCGAGAAGGGTCTGCGCAATGAGCTCGGCCGGAAGATGACACCCTGGACATTGCAGGAAACGCTGATCGGCAGCGACGCAAACAAAGCCGTAACGAAGTCCTCCCCTACTCTGCGCGGTCGCTCGGGCATGCGGCTCAGCGAACGATTCAATCAATATTATCAACTGGTCGCTACGTCCGGCGCCAAAGGTGACCAGTCGCTTGCGGTACTGGCGTCGGACATCTACCTCGACATGGAAGAGACCAGCCTGCTGATCCAACGCACGCGCCAGGAGATTGCCCGCGCAACGCTGATGGAACAGCTGAATCAGTCGTTCGGCATCATCACGCCCGAGATGATTGAAGTCGTCGGTGGCGTCAAATCCATCCTGTTTGGCGACGAGCAAGGCCAGGCGCTCGTTGCCGGACCACCGCCAGGCAGTGTCGAGCAAGCCTATCGTAGTCCGCTTGAACAATAAGAAAAGTACAGTGAGGAGAATTTCCGTGAACTCAAACGCCATTAGAAAACCGCTGCTCATTGTTGCAGGACTCATCGCGACAGCCTTCGTCATCGCATCATGTGCTTCGACGGCACCGACCTGTGCAGCACCCCAATCCAAGAACCTCAGCGCAGCTATCAGCACGGCACAGTCATCGTTGCTGGAAGGCTGCCATGCGCACTTCGACCGCTATTATGATGATCTCCTGACCATTGCAGAAGGCGATCCGAAACCGGAGAACAAGCGGGAATTCAGCCAGTTCCTGGTTTGGTCCACTGACAAGGGATTGCTCAGTAACCGGCAGGCGGAGGATTACTACAACCGCTTCTTCAACGTGAAGTTCATGTCACTCAAGGGCGATTACAACAACTGCTCGCATACCTGCCCGAATAAGCAGAAAGTGCTGTTCGACATGGAGCGTGAATTGTCTGAAAAGGAACGTGGCTTGTTGAAAGTCAGCCTTGATAATGACGGCTATTACCGTGCCGACCAGTTGTACCAGGAAGTCGAGCTCGTACTCGAGGCGACTTGCACCGCCTGCTCGGCAAGCCGATAAATTGAAGTAAGCGACGATGAGCCGCAGCCTCGTCTTCTTCAAAGGGCTTACCGCGGGTGCGCTCGGCACCCTGATCGGCGGTTCTGCCTCTCTGTATCTGCTGAGCCGCATCGGCGTGATTCATTTCAGTGACACGGCAATCAGCAACCCCGGCGAGTGGATGCACTGGGCGTACACGAATCTCGGTTCGTCCATTCCGGTTTTTGCTATTTTGCTGCTGGCTTACTTCGTTACGCTTGGACGCCTGCGGGACGCGCTGGAGAAAGCACGCCCGATCAACCAAATCGTACAGCTCGATCACCTGACCGATATCTGGACGACCCTGTTTTTTGGCACGGGTGTCATCTGGACGGCAATCGGCATGCGCAGCGCACTTATTTTTGCGCTCGGCGATCGCGATGCGGCGCTGCAGCAAGGTGCTTTTGCAATGCTGGAACGCATGATAGACGGCGGCATTCTTTTGGCGCTCTCCACGACTATTTTTGGCGGCGTCGGCGGATACGTCATGCGCGTTTACAAGACGATTCTGCTCGGCACCCAGCTGCAACAACAGTACGACACCGCGGCGCGTGTGGATACTTCCGAAATGCGTGAGAGCCTCAAACGAATCGAGACGCATCTGCGCAATGGCAATGGCTTGTCCGACACCGCGGAGGCGCAGCCATGACACGCTCGCCGCTGGCCTATCCTCTCAATCGTTCTGCCGACATGGATAGTGGCGGAGCCGCTGACCTGCAAACCGACATCATGCGATTCATGGCGATCCTCTCCTTGTGTCTGGTTGCGATATTCGCGCTCGTGCAGAGCATTCCGATGACGCCGGCGCCGCCCGTCGAGCCCGAGCCACAACACACGCCGGTGGAACCGACTCCAATTGTCGAAAAGGTCCCACTGGCCGCCCCGCCCAAACCGGCGGTGCCCAAAACAGTCGAAAATCCGGTCGAAAAACCGGTCGAAAAACCCGTCACGCTGACGCATCCCAAGTGGGTTCCGAAATTCCAACCGGCTCAGCGGCAGCCTGCGCCGGTCAAAGTGGTGCCTGAAGTCCAGGCGGCTGCGCCGGCGATGCCGGAAGCATCGCCACCCGTGATACCGCCGCTTGAAAACGAGGCGGAAGGATTCACGCTGCGCTTCGAATCCGATGCGGCACTGACGCGGCTTGTCGCGGCAAGCCGTGTCGGCCTGTACGCAATAGAAAGCGACCGCGCACAGCGCATGACCGTCAGTAATAGCCGCATCAGTTTCTGGGATGCATCCATGCCGAACACATATCACGAAATGGAAACGGCCACGGTACCGGCCGCGGTCTTTGAAGCGCTGAACCGAACCGGAATAAGGGCCGACGCGGTCAGCTGGGGCGTCACCTTACCGGGCAAGCTGAAAACACAACTCGATGATCTCATGCAGGCCCACGGTGGCGGCGCCCTGGTCATCGGGGCAAGCGGTGATATCCGATGGGAGGCCTCATGATCCGACGTACTCTGATCCTGTTGACGGTTCTGGTTGCGCAAGCAATACCAACTGTTGCCGAATCGCGAGAAAAAGACCTCGATCGCTGGCTCGACCGCGACCTCATACCTTATGTACGACAACAATTGATCGTACATCCGCGATTCAAGAACGAGACCGTAATGTTCGTCGTGCTGCACGATAACGCACCGGCATCTCTGAGTAATGCGTTGGCATTGTCGCTGCGCGATCGTGTCCTGGCGGCAGCCGTGGCGACGCCTGGCGTTGCCATTGGCTGGCAGCAGGGACGCAGCGGCAATTCGCTGGACTCGCAGTCGCAGGATTGCACGCTGGACGACGTGCACTACTACATCGGAATCGAGCTTACGCAAAAACTCGATAGCAGCTACTCGGTAAACGTACGAGCGCTGGACCTGGAAGATCGTAACTGGGTGACTGGTTTCGGCAAGCACTGGAAGGGACAGCTCAGTACAACTCAACGCCAGGCAATGCGGCAATCACGCATCGACGAGACCTTTCTTGGTGCCCGGGACGTACCGTTTACGCTGGCGCAGACTGACCTCCTCGCGGCGCATCTCGCTCACCAGTTGACCTGCACAATGCAGAAGCGCGTTTCGGACGAATACGTTGTCGCTACGGATCTCCGCGAGCCAACGGCAGAAGGCCTTCGAGGAACGGTGGAACTGATCAGCAACAATCTCGCGAACCGCCAGGCACTGGTATTAAGTAGTGACGAGACGAGAACCAATGCGGTATTGAGCGGCAAAGCGCATCAAATAGATGGCGTGTTATTTCAATACTGGCTTACCGTGACGCCGCAAAACGAAGATGACGATGTCACGGCACTCAGTGCGAGCGCGTACATCGTATTGCCCGATACGCAACTGGCGGATGTGCCGAACCCGAAACCCGGTCCGGCCCTGAAACAGACGGCTGCCGCCATGCCGGTGGCGATCTCCATACCAAATGCCGGGAAAGACTCATTGATCAGTTCACTGCACCTGTCGTCTCCGGCCTCATTGAGTGATTGCCGGGACGGCGGCATAGCCATTCGCGAAGCAACCTACATGTCCGGCGTGCGGCCATGTTCAATACTGCAGACCGAGGCACATGCCGACTCGATCGTCTTTTTCCTCGAACACCAGGCCAATCACGGGCTCGTACGCCTGGCCGGAACCGAATGCCGTGATCGCACGAAGGCACATATAGCGCGCAGCGGCGAGTTGCTGCGGTTCCCGATTGCCAAGACCGCGACGGCAAAACAAAACTGGAGCGAGACCTACGAATGGTTGCTGGAACCGGATCTCGACACCTACTACGCCGTCGTCGTTTCGGATGTTCAGCTTGCGAGGCGCGTGGCCAACCACATGGACAATCTGCCGCTGCGATGTTCGGCGTCGATTCGCCCGGGTCTTGAGGGAGAGGATCTTCGAGAATGGCTCAGCGATTTTGCGATGATTACCGCACGTGCATCGAAACATGTCGACTGGCGTGCCGTGAAGGTCAAAGACGTACTGTAGTGGAGCCGCGATGATTCGACTGATGGGAATTCTAATGGGCTCTGCACTTGCGATTGCGTTCCTGATCGTCGCGTTGGGCATACCTGAACTCGAGGTGCCGCAAGCGCAACCTGAAGCGCCGCCGGAACCTGTGGTGCAGCCTGACGCTGCATTGCTGTTGGAACCGGTGCCCGCACCGGAAGCCGCACCGCAGCCGCAGCCGGCGACGCAAGCGGAACCCGAAGCTGCCGTTGTCGAGATGCCGCCAGCATCGCCCAACGCGCGGCCCGAGCCCGTAGATGTGATCGAAGAGGTGCCAGTACCCATCGAGCAACAGTGGTATGCGTTCTGGAGCCCTTTCCGCAGCAAGGTTGCTGCGGACGGCTTCGTGTCGCAGTTACAGCGAACAACGGGGCTGGACTATCGCGTCGTTAAACTCGAGCCTGGTGTTTACGAGGTCGCTTTTGCTTATACCGACGACTCGGACATCCAGGAAAAACTCACACAGATTTCGTCGGCGACGGGTCTCGACCTGCCGGGTGGCTAGCATGCAGCAAATTCGTCGACAGGTCGTGTTTGTTCTCGGTGGCATCATCCTGATGGTTCTCGCTTTTACCGCCGCTGCGGCGAAGCCCGACCTCGACGCTGCCTGGCAAGACTATTCGGCCAACCAGGCGTCGCTCGAGCCCGCTTATACTTTTCCCCATGCGACCTGTTTCAGCGTCGCAGCACTGCAGTACGACCTGCCGGAGTCGCTGCTACTCGCCGTTGCACGCGGAGAAAGTGACTTCAAGGCGACGGCGCGATCCCGCGCCAATGCCCACGGCGTGATGCAAATCCTCTGGCCAGGCACCGCGAAGCACCTCGGAATTCATCGCCTGAGCGATTTGTACGATCCCTGCACGAATATTGACGCCGGGGCGCGCTACCTCAAGGAACTGCTGAAGCGCTATGGCGGCAACGTGCACCTTGCCCTTGCGGCCTACAACTATGGCCCTGGCCGTATCGCCGAAGACGGATACGCTATTCCATCGGGCGCCGCCTGGTACTCCGGTTACATTTACCGCCACCTGAACTACGTCCTGGGCAGCGGTTCCGTCGCCAGACCTGTGCCGGATACCCTGTACTCCGCTATCGGCCAGTCAACGCTCCTGACATTCGGTGAACCCTACCGAGCCGAGGCTTTTATTGAGCGCCTCGAAAAACGATCGTCGGAGCTCAACCTCGACTGGTTTCGTCGCGGCACGGGCGAATTCGAAGTCGTGATGACTTATGCGAATCGCGAAGAATACGATCGCAGCGCCCGCCAACTTACGCGCGCCGGATTCAGGATTGACTAGCAGCCGGGGCGGCCGATTTCCTCGGGCAACACCGACTCGATGCGCTCCATGACGTCAAGCCTGTGAAGCAGGTCGTGAATGTAGTCCAGCTTATCCGTCTCCAGTATGAGTACGTCGCTCATATCGTACGAGGCTATCCAGCCTTCATAAAGACGATCGAGCCGTTTCAGGTATGACAGCGGCACGTCCTGTTCCATTTTACGACCGCGCAGCCGGATTCGCTGGCGCAGCGTGGGCATGGAGCAGCGCAGGTAGATCATCAGGTCCGGAGGCCGAATCGCGTCGAGGATCGCGCTGTAAAATCCTCGATAGGTTTCCCAGTCGCGCTTCGAGATCTTGCGCATCTGGTGCAGCGCCGTTGCGAATATTTCAGCATCCTCGAAAATCGTACGATCCAGGGCGACAACGCCGGGCTGGCGATCGAGTTCCTGATGCAAGCGAAACTTGTTGCTGAGGAAATAGAGCTGTGATTGAAATGCCCAGCGTTTCATGTCCTTGTAGAAATCGGCGAGATAGGGATTCTCATCATTGGGCTCATAAAACGGCGCGACGTCGTATGTCCTGTGCAGGAATTCGACAAGTGTCGACTTGCCCGTCCCCATATTGCCGGCTATCGCGATTGATCGTTTCATTGCCTGCCAACCATACCGCATTCGCGTCTGGCATCCACCCGGAAGATCGCCTATGCTCGCTGCAGATCTTTTATGCGAGGCTGACGTGGCTCAGGAAGACCTCAAGGTTCTCATCAGCGAAGCGGACATCCAGGCCCGCGTCGCAGAACTTGCGGAGCAAATCTCGAAAGACTATGAAAACAGTGGCGATCTCGTCCTGGTCGGCGTATTGAAAGGCGCTTTTATTTTCCTCGCAGATTTGTCACGACAGCTGACCATCCCGCGTGTCATCGAGTTCATCGCAGTATCCAGCTACGGCAAGGGCAGCCGCTCGAGCGGCGCGGTACGCCTGGTCATGGATGTACGTGGCAACATTGAAGGCAAGCACGTGCTGATCGTAGAAGACATTGTCGATACGGGCCACACGCTCGAATACCTGATCGGCATGATCAATTCCCACGGTCCGGCGTCGGTCAAGACCTGCGCGCTGGTCCGTAAAGCTGACCGCGCAGAAGTTCACGTCGACGTTGACTACCTGGGGTTCGATATCCCCGACGAATGGGTGGTCGGCTACGGACTCGACTACGCAGAAAAGAACCGCACCCTGCCTTACATTGGAATTATCAGACCCACTGACTAGTGATCGGCGCAACCGTCGATTTCGACCTCGATCGTCGAGTGCCCGATACCGTATTCCTCCTGCAGGAACGTTTTTACATCGCGGATCACGCCGGACTGACTCTCGACCGGCCCGTCCAGCGAGACGTGCATTGTGAGCATCAGCTGCTGCGGCGTCAGCCCCCAGATATGGACGTGATGAATTTCCCCAACGCCCGACACTCTTGCGACAATACGTTCCTGCATGGCTTCGACGTCAAGCCACTCCGGCGCGCCTTCCAGCAAAATGTGCGCGCTGCGCTTGACCAGTGACCAGGCACTCTTGAGGATCAGTGCGGCCACCGCAACAGACAATATCGGGTCGATCGGCGTCCAACCCGTGTAGATAATGATGACCGCCGCCACGATCGCCGCGATAGAACCCAACAGGTCGCCCGCGACATGCAGGGCAGCACCGCGAATATTCAGGTTTTCTTTGTCACCGGTATGCAAGACGGCAAAAGAAACGAGGTTGATGACCAGGCCAGCCGCGGCAACGACCAGCATCGTCTCACCTAAAACATCTCTCGGGCTAAAAAAACGGCTGACGGCCTCAAACAAGATCCAGCCGACAACGGCCAGCAAGCTCAGTCCGTTGACGAACGCGGCAAGTATCTGGAAACGCTGGTAACCGTAAGTGAGATTACGGCCCGGTGGACGCTTGCTGACATGAAACGCCATGGCAGCGAGTGACAGCGCCATAGTGTCGGTCAACATGTGGCCGGCATCCGCCAGCAATGCCAGTGACCCTGAAATAATGCCGCCCACGATCTCGACCAGCATGAACGTGCCGGTCAGAACAAGCGCGATCATCACACGCCGTTGATTGCTCTCGTTGGTCGCGTGCCTGTGCGTCTGCGCCATTCTTCCTGTTACTCGTTGTATTCACTGATCCTGTAGATCAGGATTGCAGCACGTTTGATCGCGAGCGGCAGCGAGGTCAGGTCAAGGCTTTCGTTCGGCGTATGACCGCCATCGCCCAATGCACCCAGTCCTGCAATGGCATCTGTGTACGGTGCAACGAAGGAGACATCCGCCGCACCGCGCATCGAGGGATCCAGTTCCTTCATCGGACCGCGACCGAGCGCCTCGTTAATCGCCGACAACACGACTTTGAGACTGCGATTACCTTCAGTCGGAAACATCGGCGGATAGCCTTCCGCAAACTCGATGCTCGCACTGGTATGTGGCAGGTTCTTGGCAACGATGGCCCGCATCGCAGCACGAGTGCGCTCCATCTGCTCTGTGGAAATCGTCCGCATGCCGCCATGAACTACTGCTTTGCGTGGCACAACATTCCTCTTGCCGAAGGCTGTGCCACGGTTCTGCTGCGCATCGTAAGTGACATCAGTGCCACCGAGTATCGTGCCAACGTTGAATGTCAGGTGCTCCTCGCCACGCACTTCGTCATAAAACGCATTCAGTATCCGCGCGATCTCAAAAATGGCGCCGGCACCGACGTCGTCGCTGAATATGCCTGAAGAGTGTGCCTGTTTGCCCTCGACGGTAAGAATCCAGCGGCTCGAACTCCGTCGCGCGATCGTCGCCCAGTCGGACCCTTCACGATGAATCGCTGATTCGAAGCCAAGTGCAATATCAGCCCATTGGCCCGCTTCGATAAGCTCTTTCCGGCCGATGGAAAGCGGCCTGCCGGTCTTCTCCTCATCACCCGTGTATGCGACGACGACCGGAATATCGTCCAGAGCGTCAATTTCCTGCAGCGCTTTAAGCGCGTAAACAATGACCACATTGCCCGATTTCATATCATCAACGCCAGGACCCGTGGCCGTGTCGCCGTTTCGCGCAAAGCCCTGAAACGCATCGTCAGCTTCGAAAACCGTATCCAGGTGACCGATGAGAACGAACTTCTTCGCCGTGCCGCCGAGCTTTCGGCCGAAAAGATGCCCGGCCCTGCCCATTTCCTCAGGCATTTCGATCCATTCGGATTCAAGCCCCAGTGCATCGAGCTCGCGGCGCATGACGCGCCCGACTTCGCGGACGCCCTCGTGATTCATCGTGCCGCTCGATATATTGACCGTTTCTTCGAGCAAGGCGATTGCATCATCCGCATGCATGTCAATCCACTCGACCATTCGTCGCTCGTTTTCGTCAAGTGCTTGTCCGTAAGCCGGCAGTGCCACAAGAAAGAGCATCAAACCGGGTAATTTCCTGATCATGATAGTGATTCCATATGTCGCGGCACGCGAATGTGTTCAATCATGTGCTGGATGTGTTCCGGTGGCGGTTTCGTCAGCGAACTAACGACGATTGCCACGACAAAATTCAGGCACATGCCGATGACGCCGATGCCTTCTGGAGAGATTCCGAACAGCCATTGTTCCGCAACGTTATCACCCCATGGAGCACCCGCCCACTTAAGGAACAGGCCTTTGAAATATTCGATATAGCCGTAGGTAAACAGCAAGCCAGTCAACATGCCGGCGATCGCCCCTTCTCGATTCACGCGTTTGGAGAATATCCCGAGCAGGATTACAGGGAACAGAGACGCCGCCGCCAGGCCAAACGCAAATGCAACGACCTGTGCCACCCAGCCCGGCGGATCAAAGCCGAGATAGCCCGCCACGAGAATCGCGAAGGCAGCCGCAAGCCGACCCGCCCGCAACTCGTTTTTGTCGGAAATTTCCGGCACGAAGATGCCTTTGATCAGGTCATGCGAAACCGCAGCAGAAATGACCAGTAATAATCCCGCCGCCGTCGATAATGCCGCGGCAATGCCACCGGCGGCAACAAGGGCAATGACCCAGTTGGGCAGTCCGGCGATCTCCGGGTTCGCCAGCACCATGATGTCGCGATCGACAGTGAGCTCATTGCCCTGCCAGCCGTACTCGGCAGCTTGACCGGCAAAAGCCGGATTGCGGTCATCGTAGTACTGCACCCGGCCATCGCGGTTACGGTCGTCAAAAGCGACAAGCCCCGTCCGCTCCCAGGTCCGGAACCACTCCGGTCGCTCGTCATAACGCAGGTTGCCATCCGCCGCACCGATTTCGCCCGGCTGAATCGTATTGATGAGGTTGTACCGCGCCATGGATCCAACTGCCGGCGCCGTCGTGTAGAGGATCGCGATAAAAAACAAAGCGTACCCGGCCGACACGCGCGCGTCGCGCACTCTGGGAACCGTAAAAAACCGCACGATAACGTGAGGCAGGCCCGCGGTGCCGACCATCAGTGCCATCGTGATACAGAACACGTCGATGCGACTCTTGGTTCCCGACGTGTACTGGTTGAAGCCGAGCGAGGTCACGATGTCGTCGAGTTTGTCGAGCAAGGCGGTGCCCGTGCCCGTAATTTCACTACCGAATGCCAGCTGCGGTATCGGGTTTCCTGTAATCTGAATTGCGATAAAGACTGCGGGGACCGTGTACGCGAAGATCAGCACGCAGTACTGCGCAACCTGCGTATACGTAATGCCTTTCATGCCACCAAGCACGGCATACACGAAGACAATGCCCATGCCGACGACCAAACCGACCGCAACATCGACTTCGAGGAAGCGCGAAAACACGATACCAACGCCGCGCATCTGGCCGGCGACGTAAGTAAAAGAAATGAATATCAGGCAGATAACGGCAACGATGCGGGCCGTTTTGGAGTAGTAACGTTCGGCGATGAACTCGGGGACCGTGAACTTGCCGAACTTGCGGAGATACGGTGCGAGCAACAGCGCCAGCAGCACATAACCGCCTGTCCAGCCCATCAGGTACACGGAGCCGTCGTAACCGAGAAATGCGATCAGCCCGGCCATCGATATGAACGAAGCAGCGCTCATCCAGTCGGCGGCCGTTGCCATGCCGTTCGCGATCGGCGATACACCTTTGCCCGCGATATAAAAATCGCGGGTATTGAGCGCCCGTGACCAGATCGCAATACCGATGTAGAGGACGAATGTAAAACCGACGACGCCATACGTGAGTGCCTGCAAACTCATGCCCGGCCCTCAGTCTTCATGCACGTCGTGTTTCTTGTCGATGCGGTTCATGCGCCAGGCGTAGAAGAAAATGAGAACCACAAAGAGGTAAATCGACCCTTGCTGGGCAAACCAGAATCCCAGTTGAAATCCGCCGATCCGAATTGTATTGAGCGCTTCAACGAGGAGGATGCCGAAGACATAGGAGCAGGTAAACCAGATCACCAGGCAGATGGCCAGCAGGCGCAGATTGGCCCGCCAATACGCCAGCCGATTATCGCTGTGCATAAATCCCACCTCTCTTGTTATGGTTGTCGAATGTAGCAGATAACGGAGAGCCTCGTGATTTCAGCCACCGAACATCCGAAAAAGTACATTGAAGTCAATGGCAAATGCATGGCGTACGTCGAAATGGGCGAAGGTGACCCGATTGTTTTTCAGCACGGTAACCCGACATCGTCCTACCTGTGGCGCAACATAATGCCGGAACTGGCGAACCATGGTCGCTGCATCGCCGTCGACCTGATCGGCATGGGCGACTCCGACAAGCTCGATGACCCGGGGCCAGGCAGCTACCGATACGTAGAACATCGCGACTACCTGTTCGCGGCCTGGCAAGAATTAAATGTCACTGACAATGTCACCTTCGTAATCCACGATTGGGGTTCGGCACTGGGCTTCGACTGGGCCTGCCAGCACCCCGACAAAGTGCGCGGTATCGCGTACATGGAAGGCATCGTGCGACCCCTAAGTTGGGAGGAGTGGCCCGAGTTGATACGCCCATTGTTCCAGGGATTTCGTTCCGAAGCCGGTGAGACGATGGTGCTTGAAAAAAACGTATTCGTGGAGCGTGTGCTGCCCGGCTCCGTGCTTCGCGGCCTGACCGAGGACGAAATGGCCGTCTACCGGCGGCCGTTCGAAAACGAGGGCGAGACCCGGCGGCCGACATTGACATGGCCGCGCCAGATTCCACTGGACGGCGAGCCTGCAGACGTCCACGAGATCGTCGCGCGGTACGCGGACTGGTTATGCAATTCCGCGGTACCGAAGCTGTTCATCAACGCCGAACCGGGAGCGATTCTCACGGGGCCACAGCGTGAGTTCTGCCGGGGCTTTCCCAACCAGACCGAGGTGACGGTCGCCGGCAGTCACTTCATCCAGGAGGACTCTCCGCTGGAAATCGCGGCTGCGATTCGCGAATGGCTGGATAACCTGGCCTAGGCAAGCCGTGCGAAATCCGGACAAAAAAAAGCGGCTTCTTGCGAAACCGCTTTTTCCAAACCTACGTTAGCACGTGGTTCCTGGCCCCCTGAGTCCCCCGCCAAGTCGTACCTGAAGGTGTCTTTCAATCGCCGCGTAGCCGAGGTGTTGTGGAAAGGCTACGTTTGCTGAGATTCAAATTCGCAGAAAACTCGCTTGTTGTCAATCCTTTAGACAGCATCAGGCCATGACACCCAAGGCCCTGCTATTTTTGTGGCATAAACACAACGATCCGTTCAGCATACGATTGCCTGAAAAATCAACGTTTAAGCGGTTACTGACGTCGATTCGTCCAACACCGGGCTTCGCAAGCGACCCACACCGGGGATTTCAACTTCGACCGTGTCACCGTGTTGCAGCCAGACCGGGGGCGTCCGCGCCGCCCCGACTCCGCCCGGCGTGCCCGTCGCAATGATGTCGCCGGGCAACAATTCCGAAAACGTCGAGCAATATTCGATTAACGCGGAGATATCGAAAACCAGGTCGGCGACCCGCCCCCGTTGCATCACCTCACCATTGACGAAAGTCGTAAGCTGCAGCACTGAAGGATCCGGAATCTCGTCGGCAGTAACGATGCCTGGGCCCATCGCACCACTGTGATGAAAATTCTTGCCAGGCGTAAATTGCGGCGTGTGCCGTTGCCAGTCGCGTATCGAGCCGTCCATAAAACAGCAGTAGCCCGCGACGTAGTCGAGTGCGTCGTCACGTCTGACATGGCGCGCGCGCCGGCCAATGACAATGGCCAGCTCGCCCTCGAAATCAAACTGTTCTGAAGCGCGTGGACGAAGGATAGGCTCATTGTGTCCGACCAGGCTGGCCGGAAACCGCACAAACACGACCGGGTGGTCGGGGACCTCTCGTCCCATTTCCTCGATGTGAGGCCGGTAGTTCACGCCGACACACAGGATCTTGTCAGGGTTGGGAATGACGGGAACATACCGAAACTGGGAAGCGCTATAGATCACGCCCCCGGAATCGTCAGCCAGATCACGGTCGGCCCCCGCCGCAATTACGGCCCGAAGATCGACAAATCGCTCGCGAAATACGGCGCTGGCCTCGCGGACGCGTTCGCCGTCCGCGAGGCCGTAGCTCAACTGGCCATCGTGTTCGAAGCTGACTAACTGCACTTAGTTGAATACGTCAAACGAAACTGAAGACAGGAGAGGCAAGCTCGTGATCAGCTTTTTCATTGCAAGACTCCAGGGTGTTTTGACACGAAAGAGTTTGACATGCCGCGCACAAAAGAAATCAATGTTATCGTGCTGCAGCGCATCCTGCATCGTGGCTGGGTGCAGGCGCGAATTGTCCCGGTCTGCAACGCTCGAGAGGAAAAATGTATAATTCTTTATATAAATCAATCAGTTGTCTTGTGTTTCTCTTATTGTTCTACGACGCTGCGGCGGCGGAGACAGTTCTGCAAAACGTCAATGGCTACACCTCCAGCGGCGACGGCATGCGCCAGTTCTCCGTGCTGGTGTTCGACGATGCCGGCAAGGTGGTCGCGACCGGCGGCGATGACCTGCTCGTCGGCAGATCCGGCGAAGGCCAGATTGACGGTGGTGGTTTCACGGTATTGCCGGGCCTTATCGATGCGCACGCGCACGTCTATGGACTGGGTCTCCTGAAAACCAGCCTGGATATCACGGGTATAACCAGTGTCGACGAAGCAGCGAGACGTATTCACGTCTATGCCGAGGAACACCCACACGCGCGCTGGATACTGGGTCGCGGCTGGAACCAGGTGCTGTGGCCCGTAAAGGAATTCCCGAACGCGGCGCATATCGATGCCGTTGTCAGCGACCGGCCGGTCTGGTTACGCCGTATCGACGGACATGCCGGCTGGGCCAACAGCGCCGCGATGAAACTTGCCGGCATCGACAACGACACGCCGGACCCGGTTGGCGGCAAAGTGCTACGTGATGAAAACGGGCACGCTACCGGTATTTTTGTCGATCTTGCGATGGACCTCATCGACCGACACTTGCCAAAACCTGAAAAAAGCGACTATCGGCAAGCCTTGAAAAGCGCGGTCGATGCGCTCATTGCTGAAGGCATGACCAGTGTCCATGATGCAGGCATCGACCTGATGAACGCCGAAGTCTATATCTCCATGGCAGACAACGACGAGCTCGACATGCGTATTTACGCGATGACGGGTGGCGCTGGTGAGGTCCTCGATGCAATCGGCAAGCCTCTGCACAGTTACGGCAACGATCGTCTCGAGATTGCCTCCGTCAAGCTCTACGCGGACGGCGCCCTGGGCAGTCGCGGTGCTGCGATGATCGAACCCTATTCCGACGATGCCGAAAACCGTGGCCTGGCTTTCTGGACACAGGATGAGCTCGACCGGATGGTTAGCAAAGCCAATGGCATGGGGTTCCAGGTCGGCATTCATGCAATCGGTGATCTCGGTAACCGCATGGCGCTGGATGCTTTCGAAAACGGCCAGAACGGCAAACCGTCGGCATTGCGCAACCGGATCGAACACGCCCAGATTATTGCCCTCGAGGACATTCCACGATTCGCAGAGCTGGGCGTCATCGCGTCAATGCAACCAACGCATGCGACCAGCGACAAGAACATGGCGGAGGACCGGGTTGGACCCGACAGGATCCTCGGCGGCTATGCGTGGCGGCGCCTGCTGGATTCCGGTGCCGTGATTGCGAGCGGCTCTGATTTCCCGGTTGAGCTTTCCGACCCGTTCCACGGCTTGTATGCGGCGGTCACGCGGCAGGGGCGCGATGGTGAGCCAGAAGATGGCTGGTACGCGGACCAGGCCCTGACCCGCGCCGAAGCTCTGCACTCTTTCACACTGGCCGCCGCCTATGCCGCCAACCAGGAAGATCGCCTTGGCAGCCTCGAGCCCGGCAAATGGGCTGACTTCATCATTATTGACCGCGACTACTTTACGATTCCCGCTTCCGACATTGACGACATCCAGGTGTTGCAGACCTGGGTCGGCGGCGAAAAAGTCTACGATGCGAGCGTTGAGGTGGAAGACAAATGATTGTCGAACAGATCTGGACCGGCAACGCGTATCGCAATTTTAATTACCTGATCGCCTGCCCCGAAACAGGTGACGCACTCGCGATCGATCCGCTGGACTTCAGGAAATGCCTCGCCGCCGCTGATGACAGGGGCTGGACGATTTCACAGATCCTGAATACCCACGAACACGGCGATCACATCGGCGGCAACAAAGGGATGGTCAAGGCAACCGGTGCGAAAATTATCGCCCATAAGAACGCAAAAAATCGCATACCCAATATAGATCGCGGTGTCGGCGCCGGCGACATTATCAAGGTTGGCAAGACCGTCGAACTGGAATGTCTCGATACACCTGGTCATACGATGTGCCACATCTGCCTGTTGTCGCACACGGACCAGCCCGGATTATTCAGTGGCGACACGTTATTCAATGCGGGTGCCGGCAACTGCCATAACGGTGGACACCCCGTGGAGTTATTCGAGACTTTCGAGAAACAACTGAATGCGCTGGGTGACAACACATTGGTCTACCCGGGACACGACTACCTGCTCAACAATCTTGCGTTCACGCTCGATCGTGAGCCCGACAATGTCGTCGCACAGCAAATGATCAGGGACTACGAGAACCAGGATCCCGCGGACGCGTTAGTAACCTCCATGGCCCAGGAGCGTGACATCAACACGTTTTTCCGCCTGCAGAATCCGACCGTCGTCGCGAAACTTGCCGCGGAATTTCCAGAGCTGGGCGACAACCCGGATCCGCGCGCCGTGTTTCTCAAACTTCGCGAACTCAGGAACAGCTGGTAGCCAGGCGCACGGCCAGGCGGTTGACGGCTTTGTTTGAACTGTCGGGTCGCGACGCCAGCCATAGCCACAACAGTGCAAGATAAAGTTGCTGCTGTTCTACCAGTTTCGGGTACCACGATTCTCCCGAACCATCGAAATACGCATCCAGGAGCGCTCTTCCATGCGCCTCGCTCAAATCATTGTGTTCGACGATTGTCGCCAGGTCGAACAACGGGTTGTTGTCGCAAGCGTACTCCCAATCGAGGAACTTCAGATCGGGTGCAGCAATAATATTCTCGGCAACGAGGTCGTTGTGACAACAGCAAAGATAGTTTGGCAGCCGCACTTTCTTAATGATATCGAGACAAGTAGCGATGACCTTCTTGTCCGGGTTTTCAATATTTTTCACATACAGTTTCGCTGCCCCGCGCGCATCGAAAGATCGCCCTGATTTCGGCAGCGAATGCAGGCGCCGCAGCGCCGAGGCGAGCTGTTCGACTCTGCCTTGCTGATCGAGTTGAGTTGGATCCCAGGCTGAGCCTTCAACGTATTCTGTGAGGTAAACCTGGCGGTCGACAAAAAGAACACGGCTGGCAAGTCCGGCCTGTGCCGCTGCGGTTTGCACTTCCGCTTCCGCAGGCCTGTCGTTGTAGGGAGCGCTGCGGGGTTTATCGTCGATCTTGAGCACGGCCTTGCGACCGTTTTTTTCAAGCAGCCATGTATGGTTGGTCTGGCCACCCACAAGTTCGGTTCGGGTCGCACCCTGCCACTCCGGCAAGTCGCGGATCACCGCATCGGGTGACGGCGCCGCCGTCATGCTCGTTGCTCGCGCATCGACCTGCTCCAGGCGACAAGACCGAACGGAATCATGATGACGTAAATAACGAACAGCAGTGATGTGAGCTGCAGGTCCCGTACCCAGTAAATGAAGACCGATGCCATATCAATACCCAGCCAGTACCACCAGTTTTCCAGCACCTTGCGCGCGACGAGGAACGTTGCCCAGATGGCTGACCATGTTGTCAGTGAGTCTATGTAAGGAAAAGCAGCGTCCGTGTACCGACTCAATAAATAGCCATTGAGCACGCTGACCGCGATTATAACAACGATAGCTGCGGCATGCGTTTGCAAGCGCCATATGACGACGGGTCGCTCATGGTTTTTTGTCTTGCCAGTGGTCCAAAAATACCAGCCGTAAATTGCCATGACGAAATAGAAGCCGTTAAGTACCGACTCCATGTACAGCCTGGCACCAACAAACAGCCAGACGTAGATCGCCGTACTGACGCCTGCGCACAGCCAGCACCAGATGTTTTGCCGTATTGCAAGCAGCAGGTAGCCAATTGCCAACACCACTGCAATGACCTCAAGCGCCGAAAACGCCTGCGCCTGTTCCAGCAACCGGTCCAGCAGCGACGTCACGTCTATCCGAAGATCGGGTTGTTCAGAATCTTGATCGCGAACACGGCTTTTGGCACCTGCCTGAAGGTTGCCCCGATTTCCCTGCGCAACGCATCCATGACGTCATCGAACTCACCAACCACCTGCGTACTCATCGCGTTCGTCCAAACCTCGAGTCGCTCGTGATCATTCAGGCGGGCGATCACATCCTTGATCGGCGGAACGAAATCCGCATCGAGTGGGTACAGGCTGATGTCAACGGCTACTTTCATTAGTCGAACCTCTTTTCAATAGTGACGCCTACCTGGCGCGGGTCGCCCAGGCGCGTGTACAGCGTATTCGGAAAATCCGGCGGCTCATTACCGAAGTAAAAACCGCGCACGGCGTAGTTTTTATCGAACAGGTTTCGTGCCCACAACTGCAGCAACCAGCTGTCACGTTCGTAACCGATGCGTGCGTTCAACAATTTATAAGCCTGCGATTTCTGATCGTGACTGACGTCGAAGTAGAACGCATCTCGTGCGGTTGCGTCCAGGCGGGCAAAAAAACCACTCGCGTTACGGTACGCTGTACCAGCCGCAATAGTGTAGCGCGGCGCATGGGCCTGGTCCCGACCACCGAGGTCCCCCTGTGGCGCGATAAATTCGTCGAAACTCGCGTGCAGCAAACCCAGGTTCGCATAGACCTCCCACGACTCCGACACAAACCAGCGGAGGTCCGCCTCGGCGCCAAGTGTTCTCCCTTTCGCCGCGTTGTCGGTAAAGAACACGAATGACGCCGGGTCGCCCGGTATGAGCTGATACGAGGTGCGCACCTGCTGGTCGTCACGGCGGCTATAGAACAACGAAGCATTGAGCGTCAGCGCACCGTCGGCAAGTGACGATTTAATTCCCGCTTCGATGCTCCACAGCTGCTCTTCGCCGAAGTCTCTCCGTCCCGGAGGCACGGCACCCAGGTTAAAACCGCCGGCCTTGTAGCCCTTTGTCAGGCTCACGAAACTGCTGAGCGCGGCCGAGTGATCATGGCTGACGCTGAGTTCGCCGCCCCACATGGTTTCCGACGGCCCCGCCCGTAGCGCCGTTGTATCGACATAGTCGGTCGAGCGATGCTCGACGCGCAGCCCGACGCCCAGTCGGGTCGATGCACCAATCGCGCTTTCCAGCTGGCCGAACAGCGCTGTACCCGTCGCCTCGTAATCGCTGCCGAACGTATCGTCGAGACTGTCCGCGAAGTCATAGAACGGATCGTAATAGTCGCCCTGGTTCAGCGTCAGCAGCTCATCGTTCAGTTCTTGCACGTAGAGCCCGACGAGCCAGTCGGTCGTCGCATTGAAAATGCGCCCGGCGTCATTCGATGCAAAGCGAAACTCCTGGTTAAGGGTCCGTCGACCACGATCGTTGAAGGACACGTAGTCGTAAGTCACCGGCGCCCAGCTGTCGTCGTTGCCCCAATCCGCATCAAAACCAAAGTCGATATCGGAATCGGCGATCGCCGTGATGGAGGTCACTGTCATGCGTTCCACAGCTGACCAATCGAGCCGCAATGAAGCTCCCCTACTTCGTTGAGCATCCTTGCCTGGCCTGTCCGATAACATCGTGTAGCTGTTGTCGAGCGCGAACGCATCGTAGCCGTTGTCGATGTCGCTATAAAGGACCGAAAGGTTCGCTTCGAACGTCGAGGACGGTTGATATCGTAACCGGACGCGCAGCGCCAATTCATCGCGACCGTTGGTATCGTCGCGACCGAGATAACTGTTGTTGCGAAAACCGTTGCTCTCGTGTTTTTGCGCACTGACGCGAAAAGTGATCGTCTCGCTTTCACCGAGCGCTCCGCCGAATGCCAGGCCCAGCGAGATGGCGTCCTCATCGCCGGCGCTCAGCTGCACTCGCCCATCCCGTTTCGGCGACGGATCGGCACTCCGTACGTAGATCAGTCCACCGAGTGCATGCGCTCCGTAACGACTGCCCTGCGAACCACGCAATACCTCAACCGACTCAACGTCGAACAGGGTCGCGACCGTACCGATACCGCTGAAGTCGATATCATCAATCAGAAAGCCGATGGATGGATTCGGTGCACCCTGGTATTGCTCCAGTTCACCGACGCCACGAATCTGAAAGTAACGGGCACGATGCCCATCGCCAGACCAGTTCAGATTGGGAACCACATTGATCAGCTCTTCGAAGTGCTGGACGGCGCTTTGCTCGATGAATTCGGCGTCCAGTACGCTGACGCTTGCGGGAAGCTCATTGACGGTACGTTCCCGGAAGTCCGCTGTCACAATGATCTCGTCGACCGGATCTGTATCGGTCTCAGCCGCCGCCGCCGGTAACGCGAGTATCAATAATAGTGCTGCGCCTGATAAGCGCCTGTTGGACCTTGGATGCATGATTCCCTTCCTACGCCGGTACTAGCCGGATCAGGTTCTAAGGGTTTCCTGTGCGCCCGGCACCTGCCGGTCGAGGATCTCAGGTCTTAAGACCACCCCTGTGAAGCATGAATTCTACTACTTTTTGAGGCGCGCAATCAGGCTGGATGTGTCCCAGCGGCCGCCGCCCATCGCCTGCACCTCGGCATAAAATTGATCGACGAGCTCGGTGACCTCGAGCCTGGCGCCGTTGCTCCTGGCCTCTTCGAGCGCCATGGCGAGGTCTTTGCGCATCCAGTCAACGGCGAACCCGAAGTCGAACTCGCCGTCCACCATCGTCTGCCAGCGATTTTCCATTTGCCAGGACTGCGCCGCCCCTTTGGAAATCGACTCGATGACGACCGCGGGATCGAGGCCGGCGCGTTCCGCGAAGTCGAGCCCCTCGGACAGCCCCTGCACGATGCCGGCGATACAGATCTGGTTGACCATTTTGGCGAGTTGACCAGAGCCGGTCGGCCCTATATGCGTGATCGCTTTTGCGTAACTGTCGATGACGGGCGCGGCTCGCGCAAACACGTCGGGGTCGCCGCCAATCATCACCGCAAGCTGGCCGTTCTCGGCGCCTGCCTGTCCACCTGATACGGGTGCATCCAGAAAACCCACGGTCTTCTCCGCGGCCCGCACATGGATTTCGCGAGCGATGGTTGCCGATGCCGTTGTGTGATCAACGATAACTGCGCCCGGTGAAATGCCATTGAGGACCCCGGTCTTGCCAAGGATGACTTCGCGCACATCGTTGTCGTTACCGACACAACAAAACACGATATCGGCATCCTCTGCGGCTGCTGCTGGCGTCGCCGCACTGCTGCCGCCGAATTGCCGGGTCCAGCTTTCTGCCTTGGCGGCGGTACGATTGAAAACTACGACGTCGTGGCCCGCTTTCGAGAGAAAGCCGGCCATCGGATAGCCCATGACGCCAAGTCCTATAAAAGCAGTTTGCATTTCCCTATCGCTCAGGCCGCGTTGGCTTTCGCGGCTTTTTGCCGTTTGCGCGGGTCCAGCCCGATCGAACGTGCAATGATCTCACGCATGATTTCCGAGCTACCGGCGTAGATTCGGGATACGCGTGCATTGGTATACAGGCGCGAGACCTTGTATTCGTCCATATAACCATTGCCGCCATGCAACTGGACGCATTCATCGGTTATGCGACCTTCGAGTTCACTTGTCCAGAGCTTGGCCTTTGCCGCGTCATCGGCGGTCAGACGGCCCTGGTCGTGCGATTCAACGCAACGATCGATAAAAGCGTAACCGACATCCAGCTCGGTACGCATGTCCGCCATTTTGAAACGCGTATTTTGAAAGTCCGCAATCGGCCTGCCGAACGCCTTTCGTTCGTTCACGTACTCCAACGTCAGGTTGAAAGCCGCTTCAGCGCTCGCAATATAACCGCAGGCGCCCAACAAGCGCTCTTCGGCCAGCCCCTGCATCAGGTGGTAGAAACCGCGGTTGAGCTCACCAAGCAGATTTTCTTTCGGAACTTTGACGTTGTCGAAAAAAAGCTCTGCCGTATCCTGGCTCTTAAGACCCATTTTCTTCAGGTTCTTGCCGCGCTCGAAACCCTCCATGCCGCGTTCAACGACGAACAGGGACAAGGCATGACTGTTGTTGGGGTCGGTACGTGCCACCACGATGACAAGATCAGCAAGGATGCCGTTTGAAATGAATGTCTTGGACCCATTCAGCAGGTAGTAATCACCTTTGTCTTCGGCTTTCGTTCGCAGGCCAGCCACATCGCTGCCGGCGCCGGGCTCGGTGATGGCAACTGCCAATATATGCTCACCTGTAATGCATTTTGGGAGCCAGCGTGCCTTCTGTTCCTCGCTTGCGAAACTGTCGAAGTAAGGACCCACCAGGCGGCTGTGCAATGTCATAAAGAACCCCGCATCGCCATGATGGGCGTTTTCTTCGATAAGAATCTGCTCGTAGCGAAAATCGCGCACGCCAATGCCGCCGTATTTTTCATCAGCCCACATCAGCAGGAAACCCATCTCGCCGGCTTTGAGGAAAGCCTCCCGATCGACAATTCCCTCCTCATGCCAGCGCTCGCTGTGCGGCTCGATTTCTTTTTTCATGAAGCTGCGCACGGAGTCGCGAAACATCTCGTGCTCTTCTTCGAAGATATTTCTGTCCATTGTCGTTACCCTGTCAATTCTTCAGGCGTTTACTTGCCTTTGAAATTCGGCTCACGTTTTTCGAAGAACGCCGCGACGCCTTCGATATTGTCTTCACTGCCCGCCAATGCCTGCTGCCAGTCAGCTTCCAGGCTGAAGGTGCTCGCCCAGTCATTGTCGATAGCGTGACGCATGGTCTTCTTGGTCGCCTCTAGCGACCGCGGCGCGCGTTTCGCAAGCATCTGCGCCCATTCCAGCGCCACACTCTGCAAGTCCTCTGCCGGCACGGCTTTGTTCGCAAGACCGAGTTCCACGCATCGATTCGCAGGAATACGCTCCGATTCAACGCTGAGTTGGAAGGCACGGCGATAGCCGAGCTGCCGCACGAGCAGCCAGCTGAGTCCGCCGTCCGGCACCAATGAGATCGTCGTAAACGGTGACAGCAGGAACGCGTTGTCGGCCATCACCAACAAATCACAATGCAATGCCAGTGACATGCCGATGCCGGCCGCCGATCCTGGAACAGCAGCGATGACGGGCTTGGACATCGTTGCGATCGCCGAAAACACCGGTCGGTACTCGTAGTGCAACTTGCCGAAAACGCTGCGCCCTTCGAATCCGGCCTTGAGGTCTGCCCCGGCGCTGAAACATCGCCCTTCACCCGTCAGCACAATCACGCGGACATCGTCATCGGCAGCGGCACGTTCAAGCGCCAGCTGTGTTTGCAGCGACAGTTCCGTCGTGAATGCATTCATCGCATCGGGGCGATTCAATGTAATTACGGCAACGGCGCCCTGTTGTTTGTAGCTGACGATGTCAGTCATAACTGTCTCCTCAGGCGGCTGAGCGGGATTCGCCCTTTCCGGCAGGCCCGTAGTAGGTATCACCGCTTTCAGCCATCGCGCGAAGTCCGTTGGGAACCTGGAATCGCGCACCATAGCTTTTTGCAAGCCGATCTGCTTCGGCAACAAAAGCCTTCAAACCAACCGTCTCAATGAACGATAAGGTGCCGCCGGTGTAAGGCGGGAAGCCCCAGCCGAAAACAGAACCAACGTCGGCATCAGCCGGATGCGTGAGCACGCCTTCCTCGAGACAACGCGCTGCATCTACGGCTTGCACATACAAAAGCCTGGTTTTGACCTCTACCGGTGCAGGTTGTTCACTTGATAACGGGAACTGCTCCGCCAGTCCCGGCCACAGGCGCTTGCTGCCGTCGTCGGAGTACTCATAGAAGCCGGCGCCGAAACGCTTGCCGCGCCGATCGAGCTCGACCACCATTTTTTCCATCACATCATCGGCGGGCGTCGCAACATAGTCGTCGCCCAGGTCGGCTTTGGTTTGTTTTCCAATTTTGTAGGCGAGCTCCAGCGTTACCTCGTCCGTCACCGCCAGCGGGCCGACCGGCATGCCGGCATGCTTCGCGACATTCTCGATCAGTGCCGGATTTACGCCCTCGGCAAGCATCGCAATGCCTTCCCGCGTAAACGTGCTGAATACGCGGCTCGTGTAAAAGCCACGGCTGTCGTTGACAACAATCGGCGTCTTGCGTATTTGCTGAATGTAGTCCAGCGTGCGCGCGATCGCCTTATCACTGGTCTTCTCGCCCACGATGACTTCCACGAGCGGCATCTTGTCAACGGGCGAGAAGAAATGGATACCGATAAAGCTCTCAGGTCGCTTGGACGCCTCGGCAAGACCCGTAATAGGTAATGTCGACGTATTGGAACCAAAAATCGCGTCGCTGCCGATCACGGCCTCGGTTTTTGCCGTCACATCCGCTTTGATGCCGCGATCCTCGAAGACCGCTTCGATCACGTATTCGCAGCCATCGAGGTCCGCATAATCATCGGTCGTATGTATCTGCTCGAGGATTGCTGCAGCAGCGTCGGCGTCCATGCGACCACGGTCAATCCGTTTTTGCAGCAGCTTGCGCGAGTAGTCTTTACCCTTCTCGGCATCGTCTTTGCTGCGGTCGAGCAATACAACCTTCATGCCGGCACGAGCGGAAACAAATGCAATACCGGCACCCATCATGCCGGCACCGAGCACACCGAGTTTCGTGACCTTGCTCTTGTCGATACCTTGCGGACGACGCACGAGCTTGTCGGCAGCCCCTTTGCTCACGAACAAGGTGCGAATCATATTGCGAGCAACAACGTTGGTCAGCATCTCAGCGAAATACTTCGACTCGATTTGCAGCGCCGTATCGATCGGCAGCACCGAGCCTTCGTAAACTGCAGACATGATTGCGATCGGCGCCGGGTAATTATGGTTGGTGGTTTTTTGCAGCAATGCAACGCCAAACATCTGCGTTTGAATGGCCTTCGGATTCATGAGGCCGGCGCCGCCCGGCACCTTGAACCCTTTCTGGTCCCAGGGTTGTACGGCTTCGCCGCCGTCGAGAATCCACTGTTTCGCGGCATCGACCTCCTGACCCGATTCCACCAGTAGGTCGATAATGCCCAGCTCGGTCGCTTTCGCGGGCGACAGGTGCGTGCCTTGCAGCAACAAAGGCAGCGCCGCTTCGAGCCCGATCAGCCGCGGCATGCGTTGCGTCCCGCCGGCACCCGGCAGCAAACCGACCTGCACCTCGGGCTGGCCCAGTTTCGCCTTCGGATTGTCCGCGGCAATGCGGTAATGGCACGCGAGGCACAGCTCAAGGCCACCGCCGAGCGCGGTGCCATTGATCGCGGCAACGATCGGCTTCCCACAGGTTTCGAGCTTGCGATAAAGCTGCTGCAGGCCGCTCCACTTGGCGAAGGCGACTTTCGGGTCGCCTCCGGGAACGATTTCATCGACAATCTGAAGCAGGTCGGCGCCGGCAATAAAAGAACTCTTGCCCGATGTAACCACGGCACCTTTGATGTTCTCGTCGCCCGCAACCTGGTCGATTGCCTGGTCGAACTCGGCGATGAACTCCGGTGATACGACATTCATGGAACGATCTTTGAGATCGATCGTAATCAGTGCAATGCCATTGCTGTCTGTTTTGATATCAAGTGTTTTCATTTATCTGTTTCCGTCAGTATTATCAGGCTCAAACGCGTTCGATTATGGTTGCTGTACCCATGCCGCCGCCGACGCACAGGTTGATCAATGCGGATCCCTGGTCGCGTCGTTCGAGCTCGTCGAGTACCGTGCCCAATATCATCGCGCCCGTTGCGCCGAGCGGATGGCCCATTGCGATGGCGCCACCGTTGACGTTGATCCTGTCGTGCTCGATTCCCATCTGCCGCATGAACAACATGACCACTGAAGCAAACGCCTCGTTCAACTCGAACAGGTCTATGTCCTTTACGGCCATACCGCAGCGCTTCAACACTTTCTCGGCGGACGGCGCCGGGCCCGTCAGCATGATCGTCGGATCGGTGCCAATCGAGGAAAAACCCTTGATACGCGCGCGCGGCTTGAGCCCCAGCGCTTTGCCCATTTCCTTCGTCCCGACCAGCACCGCGGCCGCTCCATCGACGATACCGCTTGAGTTGCCGCCCGTGTGGACATGGTTGATCGCCTCGACCTGCGGATACTTCTGCAAAGCGACGGCGTCGAATCCCGCCTGGTGGCCCGGAACTTCAAACGCAGCTTTGAGCCCTGCCAGGTCGTCCGCCGTCGTTCCCGGCCGCATGTGCTCGTCCCGATCGAGCAGGACATTGCCCAGTTGATCGGTGATCGGCACAACGGAATTCGAAAAATAGCCGTTCTCCCACGCGTTCGCCGCACGCGCCTGGCTTTCCACGGCATATGCATCGACATCTTCTCGCGTGAAGCCTTCGAGGCTGGCGATCAGATCCGCGCCAATGCCTTGCGGCACAAAGTAGGATTTGTACGCGAAGCCCGGGTCGGCGTGCATCGCGCCGGAGTCCGACCCCATCGGTACGCGCGACATGCATTCGATGCCGCCGCCGATCACAAGATCGGACTGGCCCGACATCACCTGTGCCGCCGCCGTGTTAACGGCCTCGAGACCGGATGCGCAGAATCGGTTCAGCTGTTTTCCGGGCACGCTTTGATCGTAATCCGCGTTGAGCACGGCCAGGCGAGGAATGACGGATCCCTGTTCGCCGACCGGAGCCGTGCAGCCGAAGATAACGTCATCAAGTTTGCTCGTGTCGAGCTCGTTGCGTTCGCGCACAGCGGTCAGCACCTGGGCGGCCAGATCGATGGGCGTTACCTGGTGCAGGGACCCATTCGAGCGGCCTTTGCCGCGAGGACTACGAACGTGGTCGAAAATATAAGCGTCTGTCATTTTGGTTTCCTGTCTTTGAATTCTGCCGCTCGTTAGTCGGCCGTAAGTGAATCTCTCAAGTGTCTTTTCATCACCTCGTTCGCCACTGAGAAATCGAACGAGTCGGGACTCATCATCCAGAGGTAGGTCATGCCGGATATGTAGGCCACGTACTGCGCCGCAACTTCGTCCGGCTTGACGTCGGCGCGAACCTGGCCCGCATCTTGCCCGCGGCGCACCCAGTCGGCCACGTCCGATTTCTGACGCCGTCGAATGCCGACCGCCGTCTGCTGGTACTCCGCGCTTGGACTCGCGGCGCCGCTGTACAGGATCTGCAGTGCACGGGCTTCGTCCGACGACTCCTGCTCGAATTTGTATATCGTGTCGAGCGCAGCGCACATCGCGTCAATGCCGACCTTGTCTCCAACACCCTGCTTCAGGTATTCGAGCCAGTGGCGGGATATCGCTTTGCACAACGCGTCGTAAAGACCGCCTTTGGAGCCGAAGCGGTAAGTCGCCAAACCCCGACTGTAGCCCGCTTTTTCGCCAATCATGGCCAGCGTGGTCTTGTCCGTACCGTACTCCAAAACCAGCGCCATGGCCGCTTCCAGCATGGCCTTGTCAGAAAGGGCCGTGCGCTCGGCCTGGGTCAGTGATTGGTTGCTCTGCTGCAATCGTCGTCAATTACTTGCTGTCAACAAGCAAGTGATTATACGCCGCCGTTGCCGAGTTTCAAGTTAAGCCTGCGAATTAGCTCGCGGATGCCTTCGTTATTTCGAGCTCATTTCTTGACCGGGTTCACACTTTGTTATGTTAAAACTCGGTACGCTCCCGACCAAGTTGGAGTACTGGATACAGAGTGGAGTTGGTGAAAATCTGAAGCTCAATTCAAGTTGGCACCTTGCCATATCGTCCAAGCTCCAATCAGGAGAAAACCCGCACCCGCCACATACGAAAGGTGTTTGGGGCTAACGTACTGAGAGATGACGCCGCCAGCCAGCACTCCGCTTGCAGACGCGAAGATCAAGGCTGCCGAGGCTCCAATAAACACCGCAATCAGATTACCCGGAGACTTTGATGCAAAGAGCAGCATGGCGAGTTGCGTCTGAATTGTGACAGGCATCTCGTTCGATCACTATTGGCGGCAACTAAAATATGGGTACTGTCGCACTATCGGAGTCAGCAATGCGTACTTTACTTCTGGTGCTAGTCATGGGTCTTTGCGCCTGTACCAGCATGGGTTCAACATCCACTAACAGTCATCCGTCCGCGAGGCCACCGTCGGCAGCGCCGCAAGTTGGCGCTACGGTGGTCTTTTCGGCGGACGACATACGGATAATTCGCGCTTACTATCAGACCAGTGCATATGCTGATAATGGGAAAGGCAAGGGGAAGTCCAAAAGCCTCCCGCCCGGTATTGCAAAAAACTTGCAGCGCGGTAAGCCATTACCACCTGGAATCGCAAAACGCGCGCTACCCTATGACTTGCGATCGAGGTTGTCTCGTCCGCCGGTTGGCTATGGCCGATATGTCGTCGCCGGAAAGATTCTATTAGTGGAACTCGGCACTCAAATGGTTCGCGATATACTGACTGACATCGCCTTCGGATAACCGGTATTGAAGTCGGCCCTTCGGCGCAAGTTTAGGCGAATGTCTGCTTCGAGGTGTAAAACGGCCGGTGTGGAGCGAGGACTCCGTTGACCCGCTATCAAACGTCTGCTCTCACCGTAAGCAGTCGCTCTTCATCTTCTAGGTGACCGTCTCAGAACGGCCAGAAGCCGACCTTCGCTGGTCGACCAGAGGCCGTGAAACGGGTAAGCCCCCGACGCAAGAAATCTCAGCCCCCCGACGGCGCGCCGCGAGCGTTATCTCCGTCGCGTTGAACAACCCTGTATGCGCAGTCTCTAGCCGAGTAGCTCGTGTGATTGCTCACCTTTGCGCATTAACTACCTGATGTGGCGTATCCCGACCACTACCAATCTTCGCAAAATTGACAATATCTTGTGTAGGGAGCAGCGTGATCGAGCGCCAATTATGTTCAGACGTTGTACCTTCAAACAAAAAGCGGGCGCTTCAAAGGGGAAAAATCATGAAAATTCGACTGTCCTTGATCGTATTATTATTAATGAGCATCGTCAGCACACAATATGCCTACGCCGATGGTAATGGTAGACACGGACGCTGTGTGAACCCACATAATCCTTCCATTGACGGGATTGTAGGCGTCTGGAACGGGGACCTTGTGATCGGTGGTGAGGGGGCGCCGGGTATACCGATCAGTATAGCCTTCCATTTCGGAGGCACCGGCACTGGAATGGATATAAATGATGTCGGGGGAGGAGAGGGATTTGGCGGCACAGTGCAGAACTATGCGTGGAAAAAAAAGAAAAGGAATCGTTACAGCGTTTTGCTGAGCAACATCATTAAGGAGCCCGGTTTAGAAGAATTTGGTGGAGGGTATAGGCTCGGAATAGATGTCACAGGCAAGCTGAGTGACGATTGCCAAGTCTTGTCATTATCTGGAACGTTGAGGGTTTACGCTCTAGACGATCCGACCCTTGACAACCCCTTTGAAGCAGAGGAAGGAGTGCCCTTTGTTCTCCCAACAGCGTTCGAACTCCAACGAGTGGATCTTCACCGGGATTGAATCGTTGCTGAATTCGGACGTGTACGGAAGTCCGGAGTGACGGATAGAGGATATAGACGCCCCGTTCTTTGTGAGGGTAGTCGCAAGAATACATAACGCAAGACTTCGGCGTTGCTCGCCCGCGGGTCATTTCCTGCTGTCGAGAATACCATGCGCAAAGGTCTGCTTCGGGTCAGCAGCAGTCGCTCAAGATTCTAGAACTTGGGCGGCTGCTTTGTATATGGACTCCTCCAGTCTAGCAAACAGTTACGGTTGATCAGAGTTCAGACGCGTTTGTATATTCGGCCTCTTTTTGGAGACGCTATCTCCGGGCCCTCTATGTATGCGCACTCCGGTTCCTCTAAGGGTCAGTGGGCTTGAAGGCCTCAAAGCGGTGCAGGTTTGACCGGAGCAGATATCGTTATCTGATACAGGTTTCTG
>Ga0224512_10000519_pt1 | contig 40914 bp, 42 predicted proteins | sample SF_May12_sed_USG_4_FD_169103 | JGI IMG/M metagenome (GOLD analysis project Ga0224512, IMG submission 169103) | Sediment microbial communities from San Francisco Bay, California, United States - SF_May12_sed_USGS_13 | ecosystem: Environmental > Aquatic > Marine > Sediment | place: USA... | reverse complement strand
TCGATTTCTCCCTGATGACCCTGGAGCTGGCGGAGTTCCTGCCACAACTGTTCAAGGCGTTCGGCGGTGAGGAGACTGAGGAATAGGGGTAGACACAGGTGAAGCTCATGGATAGCGCGAGCCATTTCTGTTCAGGGGTGCTCGCCGGGCTGAAAGTGTCAGCGCCGGCTGCGGCGGAGAGCTTCGATCGCGGCCAGGCACTGTATGAAAATCATTGCCAGGCCTGTCATGATACAGCGGTGCATTCGCACGCCGGGCGCCGCGCCGCTGCGTGCAGTGATATCGGCCAGTGGGTGACGACCCGAAGCTTGCATGCCGGACTGGGCTGATCGGGCAAAGAGAGCAATGATGTGACCGATTTTATGAATACATCTATCTGCCGGTTCACTAGCCGGTGACCTGGGTGCAATCCGTTCCGGTCAGTCCCATCGGTGAGCAGCGGCAGCAGCAGGTCTGTGCCGCCACCGAGGCCTGCCTGCGCCGCGCCGGCGAGATCTGCCGATATCCATTTCCTGCCATTGAGATCAGCTTCGATCTGAACGGTCGGGCCGCTGGTATGTACCGCGTGCGCCAGGGCCGGCGCTGCATCCGCTACAACCCCTATATCCTTACCCGCTATTTCAACGAGGGCCTGGCCGAGACGGTGCCGCACGAGGTGGCGCACTACGCAACGGATGTCCTGTTTGGACTCGGCAATATCCGTCCGCACGGTCTGGAATGGCAGGCGTTGATGCACGCCCTGGGTGCGACACCGCGGGCCACCGCCCGTTACGACCTGACGGGTATCCCGGTGCGGCGCCAGCGGCGCTTTAGCTATCGATGCGGCTGCACCATCCATCAGCTGAGCAGCCAGCGCCATAACCGGATTCACCGCGGCAGTGCGGCCTATATCTGCCGGCGCTGCAAGGTCCCGCTGGTGTTCGCGGGCTGAGACAGAGGCCGCCTTGCAACAACTGGCAGGCCGGGAGTGCACTCATGGCTGAACTGCATCCGCAACTCAAGAAAGACTGCCTGGTCATCGGGCGCTTCCCGCTGTGCCACCTGCTGCTGATGCAGGACGCAAACTATCCCTGGTTCATCCTGGTGCCGGACCGGGAGGCCATCACCGAAATCCATCAGCTGGATGCCAACGACCGCGAGCAGTTGCTGCGCGAGTCCTGCGCCCTGGCCAGCGTGCTGACCGAACGCTTCAAGGCCGACAAGCTCAACATCGCCACGCTCGGGAATGTGGTGCCGCAGTTGCATGTTCACCACGTGGTGCGCTACCGCGATGACCCTGCCTGGCCGGCGCCGGTCTGGGGGTGCGTACCCCCCAGGCCCTACAGTGCCCTGGCGCTGGCGGAAGTATTCACGAAACTCAGGGCAGGGGCACCCGATGGACTTGAAATACTTGTTTAGGAAGTATCTGTATCTATCTGTAAATAAATGCAAAAAAATCTAGTGTCCGGGTATTCTGGCTGTCAAATAACTTGACTAAATTACTCAGGTATTGTTAAATCCCTAGCCAATGCCGGGTACGCCCGGTCTGTGTGGAATGTTGACTGGAGAGTGTGTAGATGGAAATCCCGAAACGCGACGGTGACGGTTATCTCGCCGATAATAATGACTGGACACCCGAGATCGCCCGCGCCATGGCGGAGGCCGACAAGGTCGAACTCGACGATGAGAAGTGGGAACAGATTCTCAAGGCGCGCGAGTACTACGAGAACAACAATGTTGTGCCGCCGATCCGCAAGTTTGCCAAGTACCTGGGTGCTGACCAGAAGGCCATGTTCAAGATGTGGATGACCGGCCCGATGAAACCGATCACCAAGTACGGCGGTCTCCCCAAACCCACCGGTTGCGTCTGACTGCGGACACCGGCACGCTGGTATTCCCGCTGCCGGTGCTCCGGTTCCACGTGTGCAGATTTCAAGCTGACGGCGTTGTTAGTCGTCTCGAGTAAAGAGCCCTGCCTGATCCCTTCATGACGAACGGCCGTGTGTTTGTTGCCGCCCCATAGCACCATGCCTGATTCTCAATTCAGTCACAAATGGCCTGACCGGCCGGAAGACCACCGGGTGGTCGTGCTGGGTGCCAGCCCGAAACCGGCCCGCTATGCCAACCGAACTCTCCGGGAACTGATGGCCGGCGGTTATATCGTCATCCCGGTGCATCCGAAGATCAGGGAAATCGAGGGCCTGCCGGTGGTGCATACGCTGACTACCATCCGTGAGCGGGTGCATACGCTGACGCTGTACGTCGGGCCTGGACGCAGCCGGGGCCTCGCAGACGGCATCGTCCGGCTGAACCCGGGACGGGTGATTTTCAACCCGGGGACGGAGTCCGATGATCTGGAAGCGCAGCTGCGATCCCGTCATATTGCGTGTCTTCACGCCTGCACCCTGGTCATGCTGCGTACCGGCCAGTTCTGATGATTGCCTGAAGCGTCCGGGTTTCAGTCCGAGCGTCTCAACAGCTGCAGCAGGACCAGGCCGCCGAGACCGGCAAACAGCAGCAGGGTCTGTTCGGGGATGCTGAATCCGAGCAGGGTCCACTGTACCTCGGCGCATTCCCCCGAGCCCTGCAACACCTTCCGCAGGGTCTGGTTAAGGGGCAGGGTCTCGAGCATGTACTCGAGGCTGGCACCGCACTCCGGCACCTTGTCCGCAGGCAGGTGCTGCAGCCAGACGTGGCGTCCCGCCACCGCACCACCCAGCCCCACCAGCACCAGGTTCAGACCGGCATAGCCCCGCTGCCCGGTGCGCCCGGGGTTGTGCATAGCGGCCAGCAGGAACACCAGGCCAATGCCGGTCAGAACCACGCGGTCGATGATGCACAGCGGGCAGGGCTCCAGGTAGAGCACACCCTCAAGGTAGAACAGCGCAAACAGCATGGCTGCCACGATGACCATGAGGCCAATGCCGTTAACGGTCCGGGAACCCGGCAGGCGTGTCGTGGATGGTCTGTTCAATGGAGTATCTCTCCCTGTTGTATAGCGCACGGCCTGCCCGATAATGCCCTGCGACATCGGGTTCAGCTAGAGGGCTGCGGTGGCCGTGACAAATATCAACCATATTATTACATTTTCTAACTCTCCTTACGGAGGGCCCAGGCACGCTTGGCGCGCCGGACTATTGTGGCGTGCGTCCGCCGCTAGCGATGCCGGTACCGGCGGACATCGGGTCGCCGTTTATGTGGTGGGGCGAATGGCGCCCGCGGCAGCGGTTGTCTGCCAAGTTGCAGGTGTCAGGGATACGACCTTTGTCCAGTAGACACCCCGGCTTGAAGGGCTACAATAATAATCAGACAGATGACCGGAAATGGCAGGAAAAGACTATGATAAAACAGAGATTTAAGTCGCTTCACAAGATCAAGGACCAGCGCAAGGCCGATGACAGGCGCAGCTTTGGTGCCGGCCCGGCATATCCTCACAATCGTCGCAGGCATGCCGACCGCCGCCTGAATAACATACTGGTCAAAGAGGTGCCGCTGGACGATATCGATATCAACACGGCCACCTGGTATCTGTATAACAAGACCCGGTAATTGCACGCCTGAAGGTCCTTCGCTGGCCCCTGGGTCTGTTAGCCGGGGAGCACTGTTATGTGCATCGGTACGCGTGTGCACGGCCGGCCCGGCGTCGATAGCAGCAACACCCATCGATTCAATCCACCACAGAATGCCCCTCAGGCCGAGGCGGTGCGGGCGGCACGCTTGCGTTCATGCTCCAGCAGCTGCTTCTTGCGCAGGCGGATATGGTGCGGCGTGACCTCGACCAGTTCGTCATCGTCGATGAATTCCAGCGCCTGCTCCAGGCTCATGCGTATCGGCGGCGTCAGCAGGATGTTTTCATCGGTGCCGGCCGCGCGGATGTTGGTCAGTTGCTTGCCCTTCAACGGGTTCACCACCAGGTCGTTGCTGCGCGAATGGATGCCGATGACCATGCCCTGGTAGACTTCCTCGCCATGGCCGATGAACAGGCGTCCGCGTTCCTGCAGGTTGAACAGGGCGTAGCCCAGCGCCTTGCCTGCGCCGTTGGCAATCAACACACCGTTGATGCGCTGGCCGTAGTCACCCGGCTTGATGGGACCGTAGTGCGAATAAACACTGTAGATCAGACCGGTACCCTGGGTGCCGGTGAGGAACTCGGTGCGGAAGCCGATGAGGCCGCGTGATGGCATGATGTAGTCGAGGCGCACCCGGCCCTTGCCGTCCGGCATCATGTCGGTGAGTTCGCCGCCGCGTTCGCCGAGTTTCTCCATGATGGTGCCCTGGTGGATGTCCTCGATGTCCACCGTGACCTGTTCGTAGGGTTCCTGCTGAACGCCGTCGATCTCGCGGAGGATGACCTCTGGGCGCGACACGCCGAGTTCGAAGCCCTCGCGGCGCATGGTCTCGATGAGGATGGCGAGGTGCAGTTCACCGCGGCCGGAGACCCTGAACTTGTCCGGGTCGCCGGTGTCATCGACGCGCAGGGCCACGTTGTGGATCAGTTCGCGGGTAAGGCGCTCGTGGATGTTCCTCGAGGTGACGTACTTGCCGTCCTTGCCGGCAAACGGCGAGTTGTTCACCTGGAAGGTCATACTCACTGTGGGTTCATCGACTTTCAGCGGCGCCAGGGCCTCCACGGCCGCCGGGTCACACAGGGTGTCGGAGATGTTCAGCCCATCGATGCCGGTGAAGGCGATGATGTCGCCGGCCTGTGCCTCGGGTACCTCGATGCGCTCCAGCCCGAGGAAGCCCAGTACCTGCCCGATGCGGGCGTTGCGCCTTTTGCCGTCGCGGTCGATTACCGTCACCGGCATGTTGGTCCGGAGCGTGCCGCGGCTGATGCGCCCGATGCCGATGACGCCCACATAGCTGCTGTAGTCCAGCGAGATGACCTGCAGCTGGAACGGGCCGACCAGGTCGACCTGCGGCGGCTCGACATACTCCACGATCGCCTTGAACAGTGGGGTCATGTCGTCGCTAAGCTGGTCGGCCTCGACACCGGCATAGCCCTGCAGGGCGGAGGCGTACACCACCGGGAAATCGAGCTGCTCGTCGCTGGCACCGAGGCGGTCGAACAATTCGAAAGTCTGGTCCAGCACCCAGTGCGGGCGGGAACCGGGACGGTCGATCTTGTTGATGACCACAATCGGCTTCAGGCCCAGGTCAAAGGCCTTCTGGGTCACGAAGCGGGTCTGCGGCATCGGGCCTTCCACGGCATCGACCAGCAACAGCACCGAGTCGACCATCGATAGCACGCGTTCCACTTCGCCACCGAAGTCGGCGTGACCGGGCGTGTCCACAATGTTGATGCGGTAATCACCCCAACGGATGGCGGTGTTCTTCGACAGGATGGTAATGCCGCGCTCTTTCTCGAGGTCGTTGGAGTCCATGACGCGCTCCGGCGTGGCGGCGCGGTCCCCGAGGGTGCCGGACTGGCTCAGGAGCTGGTCCACCAGGGTGGTCTTGCCATGATCGACGTGCGCGATAATGGCGATGTTTCGCAGGTTACTGATCATAAGAGTAATTTGCCCGCGATCGCGGGAAGACCGTCAAGGGGCAGCGATTATACTGGAAAACAGGGCCGGCGCTAACTTTACGGGCAGTCGCACGGACCCCGCCGGGTCAGCTGCGCCGGTAAAGGATGAAGCTCATGTCGTCCGGTTTGTGGGGCTGTTCATCGCCGGCACGGGTCATCCGCTGATGGCAGTGGCGGGCGAGCTGGGCCGCGGCGTCGGGCAACGGTCCCTTGCGGATGGTCGCGATGATCTCGTCCACCTGCAGATTGTCGAACAGGCCGTCGCTGGCGACCAATACCGTATCACGCGCCGCAAGCGCCACCCTGGGTCCCATCTCGACATGCATGCCGGGCATACCGACGGCATTGGAAATCAGGTGGCGCTCCTCGTGGTAGATGGCGTCATCGGCATCGAGCAGGCCTGCCTCCACGGCGTAGCCCACCGGGGAGTGGGGGGTGCTCTGGTACTTGAGCTTGCCGCGCTGTCCGATGATCAGAGTCATGGAATCGCCGATGTGGTAGGGGCGTGCCTCGTTGTCCTGGAGCGCGACGATTGCAACCGTGGTGGCGGCGCCCAGGTTCATTGCGCCAATGCGCGTGTTGGCCTGTTCCACGCCATTGAGAATCGCGTCGCGCAACGCATCGGTATTGTCGCAGTTGTTGCCGGCTGCCTCGGCCAGCGCGTTGACCGCCTCACGCGATGCCTGGTCTCCCGCACGCGATCCACCCATGCCGTCGGCGATCACCAGAATCCCGGCCCCGGAATCGCAGGGTATCAGTGCAACGGAATCTTCATTCGGCGTGGTCTTTTCCGGTGCGCGCCGGGTATAGGCGCAGGCCTTCCCGGAGGCGAACGCCAACGACACGATGTCATCCATGTCCGTGGCGCAATAAATCAGCGGCTGGTTCATTGTTGTTGCCACTCCATTGTCTCGAGGTGTTCCCGCAGTTGTCCGGCACTGCGGAAATACTTGAGGATCAGGGTGCGTTTCAGCCCGCGGCAGATGGCCTTCACCTCCGGCAACTGGCGGCTGTAGTAGCGGCTCCCGCCCAGCGCTTCATGGAAAATTTTGATCATGTCGACGATGTCATCGCGCAGGTTATCCCTGCTTGGCGCGCCCCAGTGGTAGAAGTCGAGAAGCTTCAGGTCAAAACCCAGGCCATAGCGCTGAACGATGATGTTTTCCGAGTGCAGGTCGCCGTGGTATTCCTTCATCTGGTGTATGCATTCGATGCCCACGGACAGGGTGTGCAGCAGGTGCAAAGCCTGGAAGGCACTCAGGCGTTTGCCGGGTTGCCGGGCGATAAAGTCGCTCAGCAGCTCCCCCTCGACAAACTCGGATACCAGCACGGTGATCGGCATGCCCTGAAAGGTGATGGTCTCCCGGGCGTAGTACTGGATCACCATGGGACAGTGACGCAGCGTGTGCAGTTTCTGCGCATAGACCCGGGCGGCACGGTCCTTCAGGTTGCGCTGGGGGAAAAACAGCTTAATGGCCCGCTCGATCCGGGTGGCGGTTTCCCTGACCAGATAGACCTCGCCTTCCCAGCCCTTGCCCAGCGGTTTGATGACCTCGTACTTGCGGGCAATGACCCGCCCCGGTTTCAGATCGAAGTCTTTTACAAGATATTTATTTTTCGGGTTTCTGTTCACGTCTGCTGTGCCTGTCGCGCTTGTCTTGTGCCATCATGGTGACGGAAAACGGAAATGGTATGCCACGACGCTGGCCAGCACCATCCTGTGGCTGGCCGTTGATGTATGCCGGCCCTGAAGCTCGGTTGGTTTCACGCGGCCGGGTCGGTAATCAATGCAACAGGTCTAAACCCCGGTGGGTGTTACCCGGCCAGGAATCGCCCGCCCTCCAGCAGCACGCGGATTACGCCGCTCACCAGCAGGGCGACGCTCACCGACAGGAACAACGAGAACATCGCCTCCTTGCGGCCGATGGTCTTGAGCATGACCGCGAAGGTCGACACGCAGGGGATGTAGAAGGTCAGGAAGATCAGGAATGTGACGATCTGTACCCAGTCGAGGTAGTCGCCGACCTCGAAGGTGCCCAGTGCCTGGTAGATCATCAGCAGGGAGAGTTCCTTGCGCAGCACGCCAAACAGGATCGGGACGCCCAGTACCACCGGCAGGCCCAGCCACCAGCTGGTGATCGGGGTGAAGATCATGTTGATGTAGTCATCGGCACCGACATGGTTGAGCAACGCCAGCACCACGCTGCCACCCACCAGCAGGGGGGTGACGATGGTGAGGATGTCGCGGGTCCGGCCCCAGGTCTTGGTCAGCAGGGCCTGCCAGGTCGGCAGGGCATAGGCCGGGATCTCCTGCACCTGTCCGGGACCGCGATCGGCGTAGCGGCGGGTCAGCAGCGGCCCCAGTACCGCAATCACCATGATGGTCAGCATGAAGATCGCGAGCACCCCGAATCCGCCCAGGTATTTGCCGGCCAGGGCCAGGATGATGGCGGAACGCGCCGAGCAGGGCACGAAGGTGATCAGCAGCGAGGCGACGACCCGCTCCCTGCCGGTGGCGGCCATGGCGGCCCCGGAGATGGCCGGTACATTGCAGCCCAGGCCCAGCAGGAAGGGGACCGCGACCCCGCCGTGCAGGCCGATGTGATGAAATCCGCGGTCGACCACGAAGGCGATGCGCTGCATGACGCCGGCCTCTTCCAGTGCCACCAGCAGCAGCACCAGCGGGATCATGTAGGGGACGACGATCCCCACCAGGCCGATCAGGCCATCGACCACGGCACGTCCGATCACCGCACCGGTTGTTTGCGGCTGCCAAACCGACACCCAGTCGATCAGGCGCGCCGCGGTCATCGAGTCGAGCCAGACGCTGATCTCGAAGACCACGAAAAGTACGGCGGCGAACACCATCAGGCTGCCCAGCAGGCCCCACTGGGGGTGCAGGAACAGTTCGTCCAGCCAGTAGCGCCAGCCGCGTCCCTCGTGCGGGGCGCCCACGCGCGTTACCGCCTCGAACAGTGTGGCCGCGCGATGGTGGCGGTCGGCATGGATCTCCTCGTTTATCGGGCGCGGCAGGGCGCTTTCCGCCTGGCTGCGCAGCTGTTCCAGTTCCGGCACCAGTGCGGGGAAATGCATCTGCATCTCCTCGTGGAAGTAGCGGGTGCCTGCGGCAATCTGCATCACCAGGAACGGGTGCGGGACCTGAAAGGCATCATGCAAGTCAGAACGGTTCAGTGCCTTGCTCAGCGGCTGGAGGTTGTCGCAGATATGGTGGCTGGCCGGCTGTGGCAGGGGGCAGGCCTCGGCGCGTACTGCAGCGACCGTGGCCTCGAACAGCTCTGAGATGCCCCGACCCATCAGGGCCACCGTCGGCACTACCGGTACACCCAGTTGCTTGCTGAGTTGCTTACTGTTGATATGCAGCCCTTTCTTCCAGGCCTCGTCCATCATGTTCAGCGCGATCACCATGGGGCGGGCCAGCTGGCTGAGTTCCAGGGTGAGTTCCAGGTGACGTTCCAGTGCCGTGGCATCGATGACCTGGATGATGACATCGGGCGGGGCAAACGGGGCCGGTGGCCCGCCCGGTTCGTGCACCGAGATCGGCGGCTGTTCGTCGCCCCACAGCAGGTACTGCAGGGCGACCAGGTCGTCATGTTCCTGGTGATGCAGTGAGTGAATGCTTGGCAGGTCGACCAGGCGCGCCTCGTCGAAGCCGATCTGCACCGCGCATTCCCCGTAGGCGCGGTGGGTGCCAGCGAGTTCACCGGTGTTGATCGCGGTGCTCGAGACCGCCTTGAACAAGGTGCTCTTGCCGCTGTTGGGCATGCCCACCAGTGCAATGCGCAGTCGGCTTTTGCCGCGGAACAGCTGGGTGGGGACCGGGATGGCGGTTACGTTGGCGGGTGTGTCCATCCCGCTATTGTTGACCACGAGTAGCAGCGCGACAAGCTAAATGGCCTTATCTACCCATTTGTAGGGGTGTTTTGACGAGCCGATACAACGATCACGTGGATAAACCGGCGGCAAAACCCCGGTGGCAGTGATGATAAAACGGCAGAAGTGCGCAGCGTTATGTCTTCATGTGCTTCACATCATCCCAGACCGCCAGGGCATGGCGCCGGCTTTGTGAAAGGTCGACGAGGGGTTCCGGGTAGGTTTCGCCGAGCCGTATCCTGGCGTCTACCAGGACAGCGGCCGGTGCTGCCCAGGGCGGGTGTATTCACTTCATTTGTGTGGGCTGCGGTGTATTGCTGGATGGTGCAATAGCCCTGCTGCGGGCTGAGTTCACCGAAGTGTAGGTGTGCCGAGAGGCGGGATGTTCCCGCCAGGTCGGGGCGGTCGCGGTCCACGGGGTAGTCAACGAGTGCAGCTGCGCAAAACCGTTCCAGGACGGTGTGGGCACCGCTTTCGCCGGGCGCCGGTCATCATAAAAGGCCTTGTCCCAGGGAATCCGGGGCAACACACCGAAATGTGCCAGCGGTACACCCGCTGCGCGCACCGTGATGGGGAGAGCTGGCAGGCGGGCGCGTGGCTTCGAAGGCCATGACCCATGCGCGCTGTGGGGACAGTCTCACTCGGGCTCCGCTATGCGGCGCAGGCGAAACAGGGCCTGTGCACCGCTGTCGCTGGTGAAATAGAGTGCACCGTCGGGACCGATGGCGACGCCGACGGGCCGTGCCCAGCGCTCACCGTCAGCGAGCTGGAATCCGGTGACGAGGTCATCGACCCCGGCCGCCGTGCCATCCTCGAACCGCACGCGCACCAGTTTTGGTGGTCGCCGGCTAGCGGGGTCACCCCGGGCCTTGCCGGAAGGCCGCGTCGCCCAGGAACCATGCAGCGCGACCACGGCGTCGTTCTCGAAACGTGCATCGAGTGCCCCCGGCGGCACGAAGGCTATCGCCATGGGTGCATTGCGCGCGGGGAAGGTCGCGACCGGGACCGACACCTCTGTCAGCGGGCGCGGCGGCTGGCGCCTGATGCAGTTGTCCCGGCGGATGCGCTGGCCGTCGTACTGGAACCACGGCATGCCGTGAAAGGAGCCGGCATCGATGCGGCTGAAATACTCGGGCGGCTGCTCGAAGCCCTGGTGGTCGGGACCGTTGTTGCTGGCATAGAGCACACCGCTGCGCGGGTGCCAGTCGAACCCGACCGGGTTGCGAAGGCCTGCTGCGAACGGTTCCAGGCGGGGTGCGTCGGTGTCTTCATTCAACACCAGTATACCGCCGCGCCGGTCCCTGAACGGGTAGTCGACGCCCAGGTACTGGTCGCTGCAGTTGCTGCTGATGCCGAGACTGACATACACCCGCTTGTCTGGGCCGATGCGCACAGTGCGGCTGCTGTGGCCACCACCACCCGGCAGTACGGCCAGCCGGGTGACCGATTCGGCTGCAACGCGGGTTTGTCCCGGCTGGTAGGGCGCACGGTAGAGGCCGTCGGTCTGCGCGATCAGGATCTCGTTGTGGCGCAGCGCCACGCTGTGTGGATAGTTGTCGAGGGTAACCAGGACCTCGGGCCGCGTGTAGGGCGGCGCCAGCCGGTACACCTTGCCTGATTTGGAGCCGATGAAGAGGTCACCGTTTGCGGCGAAGCTGATCAGGCGTGGGCCGTCCAGTTCCGAGCTCAGCACTTCCAGGCTATAGCCCGCCGGCAGTTGGACGCGCCGGGTGACGGCGTCGACCGTTAGCGTCTGCTGGCGGTATTCCAGTGCCTGTGCGAGTCCTGCTGCCGTGCTGTGGGTGCTGACCAGCAGCAGGAGGGCGCACAGAAACGGTGTCGCATAGCGCCTGGTCCGGCTGGAGGGTCCGGTGGCAGGCAACCGGGGCGGCGGGTTTGGCACCGGCACGGCACTGGCTGGTTTATCGGTCACACCCCTATGGTAACAGCTTCACCGCGCTGGCAGACCACGCCGCCCGAACCGGTTCGGGTCAGGTGCGCAGGTTGCCGGAAACCGGTTCGTTAGTGCCGATGCGCTCGTACTCGGAGATTACCTGAGCACCCAGCAGCATAATGATGGCGCCCACCTCCAGGCTGAGCAGGATGATGATGGCGGTGGCAAACGTGCCGTACACGATGTTGACGATCGACAGGGTGGAGAAATACCAGATCAGGAAGTGGCGTGTCAGTTCCCACAGGACGGTCGCCGTGACACCCCCGATCAGGGCATGGCTCGGAGCCAGGCGGCCTATCGGCATCACCAGGTAGAGAGAAGACAGCAGCAGCACCTCGCCGACCAGCCCGATGCCGTAGATGACACCGGTGGTGTGGCCGCTGAATGACCAGACCTGGCCCATGAAGGTGAAGCTGCGTGCGTCCAATGAATCCAGGATGCCGCTTACCGTGCTCACCAGGAACAGGCCGAGTGCCAGGAACAGGATATAGCAGTAGGGGATAATGGCCGAGATCAGGAAGTGCCGGCGGTGGATCGCCACGCGGTGCAGGAAGATAACCGACATGGCGTTTTCCAGCGTGGTGAAGGCCAGCGAACTGAACAGCAGCAGCATGAGCAGGCCGAGGACACCGACCAGCTTCCAGTCATGCAGGAAGGCAGTGAGCTGCGTCGTCAGGTTGTCCGCCTGTCCCGGCGTCACCAGGCTGAGATATTCGCGCGTGGTGTCCAGCAGCAGTTGCAGGTCGGTTAGCTGCGACAGCACGATGAGGATAAGCGCCAGCATGGGAACGATCGACAGCAGGGTGTAGTAGGCGACCGCACCGGCCAGCAGGAAGCCCTGGTTGGCACGAAACCCGCGGATGACGCTGCCCGTGAAGTGTAGGGGGTTTTCGAGTACGTACCTGACGCGGCTGGTCTCGGTGGTCATGGTCTGCTTTTTGGTTATTTATTTTGTTGGTTTTGTACGGTCAGAAGCCTGCCCAGGGTCCGGATGCAGTTACCTTTGTTGCGTACGTATGCTGCAGCCGGGGTGTGGCTTCGTCAGGCCGCGAACATTTTTCAGGGCCCTGGTCAGTTGCTGTTTTGCAGGCAGTGCCCCGTCGAATACCTCGCGCGCCTTGTAGAACTCGAGCATGCGTACATTCTTCAGCTCGGGCTTGATATAGATATCCGGATGCCGGTAACGGAGTTTCTCGGCGAGGATGTTCTGGCTCATGATCTGGAAGCTGTGAAACACCACGCCCATGGATGAGAGCTCTTCGCCGTCCTCGGGCTGGTAATCGCCGCTGACGTCAATCGCGATCACCAGGTCACACTCGTCACTGAGCAGGTCGAAGGGCAGGGGGTTGGCGACACCCCCGTCGACCAGTTTGAGCCCGTCACGTTCGACCGGGGGAAAGACGCCGGGTACCGCCATGCTGGCCTGCACCGCGGACAGCAACGGGCCGGAGTCGAGTACCACCGGTGCTCCGGACCACAGCTCTGCAGCGACCACCTTGAGGGGTATCTCGAGATCGCTGAAACGGCTTGCGTGGATGGTCTCGCCGAGAAAGGCGATAAAATCACTGCTGTCGAGGAGTCCGCCGGAGCCGAATGCCGGATCGATGAAGTCCAGCCAGCGCAGTGAGGCCGGCAGGGCGAAAAGTTTGCGGTCGGCCTCGACCCGGTTTACCAGGAACTGTTCGATTAATGCCCGGATCTGGGTGGCGCTGAGGCCGCCTGCATACAGCGCACCAACAACGGCGCCGATGCTGGTCCCGGCGACCCGGTGCGGACGGATACCGAGTTCATCCAGCGCCTCGAGCATCAGTATGTGCGCGAGTCCCTTGGCGCCGCCGCCGCCGAGGGCCAGGCCGACGCGCGGACGGCGTCCGCGCAGCCCGTCACCGCAGGCGGCAAGCAGCAGTGATCCACCCGCAAACAGCAAAAACTCCCGGCGGGATAACCTGGCTGATGGTTGCTTGAGTGGCGTGTTTGCTGGAATGGTCATGTGTTAGATGATTTCACGCCTGTGCAGCCAGGATTTCAACCATTTAATTCGCAGTGTCTCCGGCGCCGATACAGCTTCGGCCTTAGAGAGCATATCCAGTGCTGCCTTTTTATAACGGGCGCGGCGTGGATCGATAGCGCTGGTGCTGGAGTACAGCAAGGCATAATCGCGGGCCATCAAGGCATAGGCGTAGGCGTTGTCCCCGCTGATGTTGACTGCCTTCTCCAGGGCATCGACGGACTTCTTGTATTCCCCGAGACGATAGTGGAGGAATCCAAGAAAATTGTAACCGAACACGTCATCCGGGCGTCTGTCAATATAGGCCTCTATCTCCTTGAGCGCCGTCTGATACTGAAAAAACGTGTTGACGTTGTAGATGGCGGAATATTTATAGGGTTCTGCGCTGGCGGGATCAAGTCTTTTTGCCTGCTTTATCAGCGGGTTTACATGGTTTGGCCGTCGTCCGGTAATCACATTGAGCCGGGCCAGCGCCATGACCACGCCGAAATTGTCGGGATCACTTGCATTCCGCTGTTCCAGTGCGCGGATTTCATCGGCTATGTCTTTATCCCGCGCACAGCTATAGAGATCCTCCTGATCAACAGGCAGGTCCTTGCCCGTGGACTGGGGTACCTGGTCAAGCAGGTTTACATAGGGATAATTTCCCTGCTCCACCTTCCAGTCGGGGTTTTGGTCCATGACGACGAGTCGGCGCTGGTGAACAATATCGAATTTCCAGCCCCCCGAGGTGTTGCAGAACAGGAACGGCGCGTTGTTCCATCCCTTGACGTTACCGAAATAAATGACTGCATGATCGCCATCCTGCAACACCTGGAAATCTGCCGATTTCCAGTGCGCGAGTGCGGACAGGGTGCGCTTTTCCGGATTGTTCTGGTCACCCATGGCCAGCTTGGTCATTTCAGTGTAGATATCTGCCTTCAGCTGCTTGCCTTTACCGTCCCATTTCGTGAGCATGGTGCGCCAGGCTTCCTGGGGGGTTGCTGCGCCGTCGGTTAGTTCCGACGATGGCGTGTCGGGCAAGGATTCTGTTTCCCGGTAACGGGCAAGCCGCCGTTTTGCACCGGCGCCTCCCGCCAGCAGCGCCGCGTCAAGTTGTGCAATCACGCCTGGCGTGTAATTGCTCTGATGCTTGAGCCGGGCGCGTTGTTCCAGTTCCTCCATGACGGCTATCAGGCCGGTGCCGAGGTCATCGCGCAGGAAATAGGGTTTCAGCTGCAGGTCTTCAATATATCCAGTGAAGGCATCGGTAAATACGTCTTCCAGTTCATAGGCAACTTCGAGTTTTACCTGTTTCTCTTCATTCACCAGCAACAGGAGCAGGCCGCGGCCTTCATGGTCCCGGCCGATTTCCCAATGGTTCACAATATCAACGGCGAGTTCCTCGATATTGCCTGCCTGACCCAGATCAGGCAGGCTGACGATGACGGCTTCCATGTGAAAGCGTTGTGCAATTCTGTGCAGGTATTTTTCGCTTCCCTCAGTGTAGTGCTCGAGCAGGTGGGCATAGTCGAACAGATAACGGTCACCCTGTGGTCGTTGTGCCAGGCTGAAGTCAGGTAATTCGGCCGGTTCCCGGGCTTTTTGTGTATGGTGGCCAACCAGCAACGCGAAGCCGCCTGCAATCACGGCGACGGATACAAACCAGCGTAACCGCTGCATTGCTTACTGCTGGCTGCGTCCGAACGGATCCTTGAGTCCCTCGAGTGCCGCAGTCTCTGCCTGGAAGTAGGGTTTGCTCTCGAATCCGACTGCATTGGCAATCACGTTGGAGGGGAATTTCATTGTCTTCGTGTTATAGCGGCGTGACCATTCGTTGTAGTTGCGCCGTTCGACGGCAATCCGGTTCTCGGTGCCCTCGATTTGGTCCTGCAGGGTCAGGAAGTTCTGGCTCGCCTTGAGATCCGGATAGTTTTCCACTACGGCAAACAAGCGCGCCAGGGCCGATTGCACCTTGCCCTGGGAGGCCTCGACGGCACGCATCTGCTGCTCTGTTTCCGGTGGCCTGCCGGCGAGTGCGTCGTTTGCACCCAGTGCGTTGGCGCGTGCTTCGGTCAGGGACGTGAGTGTGTCATGCTCATGCTCCATGTAGGTTTTTACACCGTCGATCAACACTGGAACCAGGTCCAGACGTCGCTGGTACTGGTTTTCCACCTGCGCCCAGCCGGCGTTGACCTTTTCGCGTGCATCGATCAAGCCGTTGAAGATCAGCAGGATCGCCACACCGACAACGGCGGCGATGACGACGACAAATACCGTGGCCGAGAATGATTTGGCATTACCCATGGTGGTTCTCCTTTCTTTGGTCAATCCTGCAAGGTCTATCAGCCGGCCTTCGGGTTGATCGGTTGACAGGGGAGTGACTCCGGCACTTTCGGTTACGCTGGACAGGTCTGGCTGGTGATAGTGCAGCACGCTGCTAACCAGGCCGATCACAAGGAATACACCGCACAACAGAAGCAGTGATACCAGGCGTCCTCGTTGCGGACCAGGCCGGCGTTCGAGTTGTTTGGCCAGGGCCGCATCACGGGCCTGGTGTGCGTGGATCGAATTCAGCAGACGGTCCGCTTCTTCCTGCGTGAGCTTGCCCTCATCGAGCATGCGGATAATTCGGTCTTCGTCCGAGAGTTGTGTCTCCATAATTACCTCTTATATTGCATCGATCATGCGCATCCCCTGTTTTGCGGAGATGCGGCCAGCTTCGATATCCTCGAGTATCTTCTGCTTGCGTATTTCATCCTTTTGTTTTTCCTCCTTCAGTACCCCGATCAGCTTGTTGAGACGGTTTCTGACGGTGGGATATGACACGCCGAGCAACTGCGCCATTTGTTTGAGACTGCCACTTGCCAGTACGAACAGTTCGACGAACTGCTGGTCATCGGCACCGAGTCGGTAGAGGCGTGGTGTGTAAAAATCCCCGCCATAGGTAAGCCCGCAATCCCCGCAGCTGAGCGCCGAGATCCGCATGCTGCCACCACAGTATGAACAGTGATTATGGGTGTATGCCATGCCAGGGTGTCATTTAATAATATTCATTATAATATCGATATTAATTAAATAAAATAAAAAATCAAGGTCAATATATAATATAAAGTAAAGAATGGGCGGTTGCTGTGGCGTCCAGGTATCACGCAACGTGTGTTGTAATTGACCCTACTAAAGTTACCTGTTTCCATAGAACGACGTTCAATACCCGCTGACGGGAGAATATTGCTGGTGTTCGATGATAGGGAACTTGGCGTCTACAAACGACGCCTGGAGGCGCTGCGACAGGAATTGACCCATCTCAAGCAGACTGGCGATGAGGCGGCCAGGATCGTTGAACTGGATCAGACCAGCGTCGGGCGCCTGTCGAGGATGGATGCCCTGCAGGGGCAGGCGATGTCGCAGGAACGCGGCCGCCGCCGGGAAATCGAGCTGCGCAGGATAGCGGCCGCACTGCAGCGCATCGAGCAGGGCGACTACGGGCACTGTGTCAGCTGCAACGAACCGATCGCCCGCAAGCGGCTTGACTTCGACCCCGTGGCTGCGCAATGCATTGCCTGTGCGGAACAGGCCGAGCAGGGTCGGCGCTGAGCCGGAACCAAGCAATGCAGATGAAGACTAATGAATATGCCGATGTTCCACAGACAGGGAAGACACGCCCTGACCGATCTGACCGTGTCGATGAGGTCTAGTCATTCACTTTACCGTCGCCTGTGGCGCCGGTTTGCGCTGTTGCTGACACCGTTTGTGCTCGCGGCTTGCGCGACCAGGGTGCAGCCGGGACAAATGGCGGAACAGGTTTTCGAACATCACCCGCACAGGCCTTCAGTGCACGCTCACGGCGCTGCCGAGACGGCGACCGTTACTCCGGTGCTGGACCTGCGCGCCGCGGCGCAACTGAAAGACATTATTCCCGAACTGGCCGGCAAGCAGGTGGTCCTGGTCGGTGAGACACACGACCGCTATGAGCACCACCTGACACAGCTGGAGATCATCCGTCGCCTGCATGCCCTCAATCCGCGCCTGGTCATCGGCATGGAGGCCTTCCAGCAACCGTTTCAGGACATCCTCGATGGTTATATTCAGGGCGAACTGGATGAGCAGGAATTGCTGCGCGGGACCGAGTATTACCGTCGCTGGCGATTTGACTTCCGGCATTACGCCGCGATCCTGGCCTACGCACGCGAGCACAAGCTGTCGGTGGTGGCGCTGAATCTTCCGGTTGAACTGACTGAAAAGGTCGGCCGCGTCGGCATCGAGGGCCTGACGGAATCAGAGCGCGGCCAAGTCCCCGCGGCCATCGATCATTCCGACACGGCCTACGCAGAGCGTCTCCGGGATATTTATGAACAGCACCCCGATATTGATGGACGCGGTTTTGACGGTTTTCTCGAGGTACAGCTGCTCTGGGACGAGGGTATGGCGGAGCGTGCTGCCGACTACCTCGAGGCGCATCCCGACTACACCATGGTTCTGCTGGCCGGGGCCGGACACCTGGCCTATGGCAGCGGTATCCCCCAACGGCTGCAGCGGCGCCTGGGGGGCGATATGGCCATCATCCTGAACAACTGGCACGGCCAGCTGGAAGCGGGGCTGGCGGACTACCTGTTACTGCCGCAACCGCAGTCGTTGCCGCCGGCCGGCAAGTTCGGTGCCCTGCTTGAGGAGCAGGAAGGCCGGCTCCTGATTGAACACTGCCTGGCGGACAGCCCCTGCCAGCAGGCCGGTCTCAGGCCGGGTGACCACATCGTCTCCATCAATAACCTGCCCGTTAACGAACTGGCTGACCTGCGACTTATCATGTGGAACCTGAAGCCAGGCGATGGCATCACGCTCGATGTACAGCGCCGGCGCTGGTTCCGGAGCGCGAAAACGTTGAGTCACGAGATTGTGCTGTATTAGCCCGCGCAGGGATGAGGTAGCCATGACCAGGCACCGCGTCCTTCAGCACCTGCTGCTGGCGTCCTGCCTGCTGCTGCCGCTGTCACTGCAGGCACAGCTGCACCATCGGCTGGAGGTGCAACTCAACCCGCAACAGCACAGTATCAAGGTGACCGACACCATTACCCGTGCGGATACCGCGGCCACCAGCCTGGAAATCCACTTGCATCCCGACCTGGCCCCGGAACTGGTGGGCAGTGCGGGTCAGCTGAAGGCGCTGCCTGCGCTGAATATCACAGCGCACGCTGCCGACATGGTCCCGCGCCGTTACCGTGTGGACCTGCCTGCCGGGCAGGCGCGCTTCGTGCTGCGTTATCAGGGTCGCATTCACCATGCCTTGCGCCAGCAGGGCGAGGAGTACGCGCGCGGTTTTCGCGAGACGCCAGGGATGATTGATGCCCGCGGCGTGTTTCTTGCCGGTCAGAGTTACTGGTACCCGCAGGTCACGGGAGAGCGGGTCAGCTTTGATCTCCATTTGCAGCTTCCGTCGGGCTGGAGCGGCATGACCCAGGGCGAGCGCCTGGCAAGGGATGCCGGTGAACAGCCATTACAGGAACACTGGCGCTGCGCCTCCCCGCAGGAGGAGATCTACCTGGTTGCCGGCCGCTTCAGCGAATACACCCGCACGACCGACGGGGTCCAGGCCATGGTCCTGCTGCGCGAGCCCGACCCGGCGCTGGCAGAGCAATACCTGGATGCCACGGCCGAGTACGTGCAGCTCTACAACGACCTGATCGGGCCCTATCCCTATACCAAGTTCGCGCTGGTGGAAAACTTTTGGGAGACCGGCTATGGCATGCCCTCGTTTACCCTGCTCGGGCCGAAGGTGATCCGCTTTCCCTTCATCCTGCATTCCTCCTATCCCCACGAGATCCTGCACAACTGGTGGGGCAACAGTGTCTACGTCGACTACCGGAGTGGTAACTGGGCCGAGGGCCTGACCAGCTACCTCGCCGATCACCTGATCAAGGAACAGCGCGGACAGGGTGCCGACTACCGCCGCGGTGTGCTGCAGAAATACACCGATTACGTGCGCCACCGGCAGGAATTTCCCCTGACCGCCTTTCGCAGCCGCCACAGTGCAGCGAGCGAGGCCGTCGGTTACGGCAAGACGCTTATGCTGTTCCACATGCTGCGCCGGCAACTGGGGGACGCGGTGTTCAAACAGGGGCTGCAGACACTCTACCGGCAGCAGCGCTACCGGGTGACTGGTTTTGCGGACGTGGCAGCCGTTTTCAGCGGCGTGGCCGGGCAGCCGCTGCAGGCCTTCTTCGAACAGTGGGTGGAACGCAGCGGGGCCCCGGCGCTGCGGGTCACGCATGCCGAGGCACAGGATACCGGTGCCGGTTTTCGGCTCACCGCCCGGCTCGAACAGACCCAGCCGGGTGCGGCCTACACCCTGCGGGTGCCGGTGGCTGTGCAGCTGGAAGGCCGGGAGAAGGCCTGGCAGGACGTGCTGGTGGTGGATAAAGCAAACCAGGTCCTGGAACTGGAACTGCCGGCCAGGCCCCTGCGGCTCGACATCGATCCCGAGTTCGACCTGTTCCGGCGCCTGGATCGCAACGAGATCCCGCCGGCCATCAGCCAGGCCATGGGGGCCGATCGAGTCCTGATGGTGCTGCCGGCCGCGGCACCGGCGGCGCTGCGCACGGCCTACGACGCGCTGGCCGCTGCCTGGCAGGCGGGTGATCCGGAAAAATTCAGCATCGTCGTGGACCATGACCTCGAGCAGCTGCCGGATGACCGCGCGGTGTGGCTGTTCGGCTGGGACAACCGCTTTCGCGATCAGCCGGTCCGCGCCCTCAGGGACTATGCCTTCAGCGACGCGGACGACACACTGGTGATCGACGCGACGCCGCTGTCGCGTGCGCAACACGCCGTGGTCGTCATGGCGCGGCACCCCGCCAATCCCGACCAGGCGCTGGGCTGGCTGGCCGCGGATGAGCCCGCGGCCTTGGCGGGACTGGGCCGCAAGCTGCCGCACTACGGGCGCTACAGCTACCTCGCCTTTACCGGCACGGAGCCGACCAATGTCCTCAAGGGGCAGTGGCCGGTGGTGGATTCACCGCTGTCTGTCACGCTGGCAGAGACCTCCGGGCAGGCGCGCCTGGCACCGCGTGCCCCGCTGGCCGAGCCACGGGCGCAGTTCTCGACCACCCGCATGCAGCGTGACATCGAGGTATTGGCATCCGAATCCCTGCAGGGCCGGGGTCTCGGTTCGCCGGGACTGGAGCGGGCCGCGGCGTACATCACCGCGCAGTTCAGGGCCGCCGGCCTGCAGCCGGGCGCTGCAGGCAGTGATGCCTTCCTGCAGTCCTGGCATGTCCCGGGGAGCGGATCCCAGGCAGGAGTCACCCTGATGAATGTCATCGGCATCCTGCCCGGCTACGACCCGCAGCGGTCCGGCGAGAGCCTGGTGATCGGTGCCCACTACGACCACCTCGGTCACGGGGAAACCGGGGCGCGTACCGAAGACCGGGGCCGCCTGCACCCCGGCGCCGATGACAATGCCAGCGGTGTGGCAGTGATGCTGGAGCTGGCACGGGTGCTGGCCGGCCAGCCGCGCCCGCGCAGCATCATCTTTGTTGCCTTTACCGGCGAGGAGAGCGGTCGTCTGGGGTCCCGGCATTACCTGCAGCAGGCCGCTGCCGGCGGCTACCCGGTGGAGAAGATGATCGCGATGCTCAACCTCGATACCGTCGGACGTCTCGGGGAACAGCCACTGATGGTGTTCGGTACCGGCACAGCGGCTGAATGGGTGCACATCCTGCGCGGGGCCGGCTACGTCACCGGGGTCCCGGTGCGCGAGGTGGCCGATGATATCGGGTCCAGCGACCAGGCCAGCTTCATTGCCGCCGGTGTGCCGGCCGTGCAGTTCTTCAGCGGCGCCCATGCGGATTTCCACCGCCCTGGTGATACCCCGGAACGCATCGATAGCACGGGGCTGGCAAAGGTTGCCGGGGTACTGAAAGAGACGGCGGACTACCTCGCACAGCGGTCGCAGCCCCTGAGCGCCATGCCGGGTGGGACACAACAGGGCATCGAGGCAACAGCGGCGGAAACACCACGCCGGGTGAGCCTGGGCACGCTACCGGATTACGCCTGGGGCGGGGCAGGGGTGCGCCTCGACGGGGTGGGTGCCGGAACACCGGCCGCGCAGGCCGGACTCGAGGCGGGCGATATCATCCTCGAGCTGAATGAAACAGCGGTCAACGACCTGCGCGACTACGCGCGGGTACTGAATCAACTGAATCCGGGCGACGAGCTCAGGATCCGCTATCAACGCAAGGGTGCCGACGCCCGGACCACGGCCCGGGTGATCATGCGCTGACATTTGAGAACAGGGGAATACACGCAATGATGATGCGTAGATTCACGGCAATCATCGCCACCACAGTGGCTACGCTGGCAGCCGGGGTGTGGGCCGATGGCACACCCGCCCCGGAGCTGGCCTTTGCCGGAGAGGGACACCTTGCCAGCCTCCGCCAGCTCACCTTCGGTGGTCAGAATGCGGAAGCCTATTTTTCCCATGACGGCCGCGAGCTGATCTTCCAGTCCACGCGCGATGGGCTGCTGTGCGACGCGATCTTTCGCATGCAAACCGATGGTAGCCAGGTGCGCCAGGTGTCTTCCGGAAAGGGCGCGACCACGTGCGCGTTTATTGCGCCTGATAACCGGTCGATCATCTATGCCTCGACCCACCTCGAACACACGCAGTGCCCGCCCCGGCCGGACCACTCGCGTGGTTATGTATGGCCTCTGTACAGCGGCTATGACATCTTCACGGCCGGTCCCGAGGGCGAAGCTCCCATGCCCTTAACCCGGACCGAGGGCTACGATGCCGAGGCTGTGTACTCGCCCCAGGGCGACAAAATCGTGTTTACCTCGCTGCGCAGCGGCGACCTGGAACTCTATCTGATGAACCCGGACGGCAGCGGCGTGGAGCAGCTGACCCACGCCCCCGGGTATGACGGCGGGGCGTTTTTCTCCCTGGACGGCAAATGGATCACCTGGCGTGCCTCCCGCCCCGGCGGACAGGCGCTGGAGGCTTACCGGGAACTGTTGGCCGAGGGCCTGATCCGGCCCGGCAAGCTTGAGCTGTTCATTATGAACCTCGAGGAGCGCAAGCCTATCCAGATTACCCGCAACGGGGCGGCCAATTTCGGTCCCTACTGGCACCCCGATGGCCGGCGCATCATCTTTTCGTCCAATATGCATGACCCGAAGGGGCGCAACTTCGACCTTTACTTGATTGATGTCGAGACGCGAGCGACCGAGCGCATCACCACCTACGAAGGTTTCGACGGCTTTCCGATGTTCTCTCATGACGGCAAACAGCTGGTATTTGCCTCCAACCGCTTCGGCAAGGTGAAGGGTGAGACCAATGTATTCATTGCCGATTGGAAATAAGGCCCCGGAGACAACGTCCCGCTGCGGGGCGCGCCATCCCCTGCCGCTTGCGCTAGAATGACGCGGAGTGATCACCGGTTTTTTTCGTTCATACCCGATTAGTCAACCACCCGCTAGCCACATGCCCCTGCTGCGCCTGGACAAGGTTTCCCTGGCCTTTGGCCACCGCCCCCTGCTGGATGAGGCGGTCCTGGAGTTGCGCCGGGGTGAGCGCGTTTGCCTGGTGGGACGCAACGGCGAGGGCAAGTCGACCCTGATGCGCATCCTCAGCGGCGAGATCGTGCCGGATGATGGCAGTCTATGGGTGCGCTCGGCGACCCGCATCGCCTACCTGGCGCAGGATGTTGCCCTCGACAGTGATGATTCCGTCTTCGATGTCGTGGCCGGGGGGATGCCCGAACTGGGCCAGTTGATTTCCGAATATCACCACACGGCGAGCGCCCTGGAACAGGCGCACACCCCGGCCGCCCTCGAGCGCCTCGCCGGGCTGCAGCACGAGCTCGAGGCCGCCGGCGGCTGGCAGCTGGAGCAGCGGGTCGAGACGGTGCTGTCGCGCCTGGGCCTGGATGGTGATGCCGCCTTCCCGTCGCTCTCCGGGGGATGGCGACGGCGGGTGATGCTGGCGCGCGCGCTGGTTTGTGAACCGGATGTGCTGTTGCTGGACGAGCCCACCAACCACCTGGACATCGATGCGATCACGTGGCTGGAAGATTTCATGGCGGATTTTTCCGGTGCGCTGATGTTCATCAGCCACGATCGCGCCTTCGTGCGCCGACTGGCGACACGCATTATCGAGCTGGACCGCGGGCAGCTGACCTCGTGGCCGGGCAACTACGACGACTATGTGCGCCGCAAGGCGGAGCAGCTCGGAGCAGAGGCCCGGCACAACGCACAATTCGAGAAGAGGCTTTCCCAGGAAGAGGCCTGGATCCGCCAGGGCATCAAGGCACGCCGCACCCGTAACGAGGGCCGGGTGCGTGCGCTCAAGGCCCTGCGGGAACAGCGCCGCCTGCGCCGCGACCGGATCGGCAAGGTGAACCTGCGGATGGAAGAGGGGGAGCACTCCGGCAAGCTGATATTCGAAGCCGAAGACGTCAACTTCAGTTTTGGCGAGCATATGGTCATCCGGGACTTCTCGGCGAGCATCCTGCGTGGCGACCGCGTGGGCATCATCGGGCCGAACGGTGCCGGCAAGTCCACCTTGATCAAGCTGCTGGTGGGCGAACTAACCCCCGATCGCGGCCGCATCCAGCGTGGTACCCGACTGCGGAGCGCGTATTTCGACCAACAGCGTGCCCAGTTGAACCCGGCTGCCTCGGTGATGGACAGCGTCGGTGAGGGCAGTCAGCGGGTGACCATCAATGGTCGTAGCCGGCACGTGGCCGGGTACCTGCAGGATTTCCTGTTTCCCGCGCAACGCCTGCAATCGCCCGTGAGCACCCTGTCCGGCGGCGAGCGCAACCGCCTGCTGCTGGCGCGGCTGTTTGCCCAGCCGGCGAACCTGTTGATACTCGACGAACCCACCAATGACCTCGATGTGGAAACACTGGAGTTGTTGGAGGAGCTGCTGATGGATTATCAGGGCACCCTGTTGCTGGTAAGTCACGACCGTGCCTTCCTTGATAATGTCGTGACCAGTACGCTGGTCTTCGAGGGGGATGGCCGCATCGGCGAATACGTTGGCGGCTACAGCGACTGGCTGCGCCAGCGCAAGACCGGGAAATCCTCAGTTGCAACGAAGGCGGAAAAGCAGACTGCGACGGCCGGGACGGAACTGCCGGCGGGGAAACCGCGCAAGCTGTCCTACAAGGATCAGCGAGAACTGGACACCCTGCCTGCAAGGATAGAGGCGCTGGAAGCGGAACAGGCCGGGTTGCAGGCGAACGTCAGCGATCCCGGGTTCTATCAGCAATCGGGTGATGGCATCGCCGCGACCCTGGAGCGCCTGGAATCGGTTAGAGGTGAACTTGAGGCCTGCTATATTCGCTGGGAGGTACTCGAGGCGCTGACGAGCGGGTGAGTGCCCCGACCTGCCGGTGATGCACTCCAGCAGGCCGGGGAGATCACCGGTTTCCCGAAGGCCCTGTCATATTAAGGTGCCCAAGTACGTGTTTCACCCAGGACCGTGCATAAAACACGCGACCCCTTAGCTTAAACGTAAGGCCGCATAGTTCTTGCCATATACAAGGATAGTCATCATGTTCATGCCGTTAAGAATCGCGATGTTTGTCATTACAGCGCTTGTGAAAAAGGTACCGTTCTCGAATACAGTGATGATTTGAAAATGGGCCGATGGAAATCACTGACCAACGGATTCAAGCGGCACGCGACCTACTATCGGGCAGTGGCTTCACATCCCCGCACACCGCGCATCTCCAGGTGGCTGATCGGTCTCGCGATTGTCTACCTTGCAACTCCCATCGACATTATCCCGGACTTCCTCCCTGTGATAGGTCATCTTGATGACCTGCTTATTGTCTCTGCTCTAATTGGTCTCGCCATCATGTTTGTTCCAGCCGATGTGAAACGTGAAGCCAGAATAAATACTGCTGATCGCTAACGTAGGCTCATGGTCGCTGCCAAAATCTTCACACTGAATTAACGGGGATTGTCGAGATTTCACACAGCCTGGATCCAAATAGAGCTCTCGATGAGTTATATTGGTCAGGCACCAGATTCCGCCTGGTCCTGCTGAAGACCAGCCCGCCAGAGCCGGGGGAGGGGGGCAAAACCGGATCCGGTCGAGACAGGGAAGCATCTCGCCACCGGAACGCCTGAAACCAACTGTCGCACCTTTTTGCGGATCGGGACTTGCATTGTCCGGCCATCCGAAGGCGGGTGATATGCTTCAGAGGATTGGGTGTGCGGTTAAGGGGAAAATCGAATATTGTGCTAAATAATCTAATAATATAAGGAACCTCTGATGTGTCGTCATACCGGCCGGAGCGGAGCTGAGTGCCGGAATCCAGTTCATAAAATTCAGTCGGTTACTGGATCCCGGCCTTCGCCGGGATGACGGGATAATAATTAATAGAGCTTCCTTAATAATTGGTCGTAACAGGCCCGAAGGTATTTTTGTCAAAAACATGACTTGGGTCATGGAAATTAAACTGCGAACAGAGGAATTTAAGTAATAGTTATCACCTGAGGAAATCCATAATGTCGCGCACATCGGGATGGGTACTCGCCCTGTTGCTGGCCGTGAGCAATATGGCTTATGCAGAAGACAGGGATATGCGGCTGGTCAACATCGGGACCGACCGCGATCAATGGCAACCGGTCAACCCCCAGATGACGCCTGAAGATTACAGTGAGATATCCCGGAATAATCTCCGCCTGGCACGCCGTGCCCTGACATCCTACTCTCAGGAAAGACTTACTTCACTGCGGGTGCCGGAAATGGGCATTAACCTCCTGGGTGCGGCCGTTGGTCTGGCAACCAGTAGTACAAGCTTCCATATAAACAAAAGCAAGACCATGGCAGTGGAATTCGAGAACCTGGCCGAGGAGAAACGGGCATTGATGTTCAAGCTAAAGTTCGACTGGTAGCCCTGATTGTTCAATGCTTATTGACGGGTCTCGATCCATTCAGACCGTCGCTGGAATAATTCTTGAGTAATTTAGTCAGGTGACTATTTCCTACTCTATTCTATCCTTCGGCGGCTGCAATCGTATAAAGTTATTTACTCCAGGATTTGCATCATCACTTCCGATTGGTTGCTGATCAGTCCCTGCAATACGTAATAACCCATATAACCACTATCTTTCTATTAGGACTGATGTATTAATCTGCGTGGTTTCTTTGGTTGACAATGATCATTAAATACACAGATCAGAGAACTATACTTACCTTGTGTAGTTGAAAATAGATCTGTCCCCATTCCCCCTCTTTTACTCACCATGAGTTATACTATTTCCTCGTCACCATTACCCGCTCGATTCCCCGTAGACCCATAAATGCCTGGCCAGTAACCTCTCCCATTCAGGTAAACGGGGAGTGTGAATCTGGGTATTCTTGGGCGTTCTGTAGAGTACGTTTATTCCCACCAGATAACGCACCCCTTCCCGGCGGGCCTTACTTCAGCCATTCGAATTCGTTGCTGACGGATATTCCCCGCTGGAGTATGCTTGTCCACGGGATGGTGAATAGCCTTATATGTAGGTGATTTTTTACCTGGATCAATTCCCGCTAGACCGCGATGAAACTACACTGATCCGAAGGCGCCACTGGGCCAGCAAATATCCCCGAAAACTACAAGTAGAACACTAATGAAAGCAGAAGAACTTTGTATCTGTGAAGTGGCCATCCCGAATCGGGAAGCTCCATAGCGGATGCGCCCGAACTATGTGTGACAAGCATGTCGGCAGCCTGGTCGTGGTTGATGGCAGCGGTGACCGGCAGGAGCCGGTTGACATCATTTTATACAGGAGAAACATAAAGTGAAATCAGACAGTCTAATTTATCATTCCGGATTTAATTTTCTGCTAGCTGGCGCTGTGTTGCTGGCATCGTCATCGGTGCCAGCAGGGGATGGCGATGTGATGACGGAACAACTAGGAGAAATAACCGTGACATCCACTCGCATCGAAGATGAACAGGCGCGATTACCCGTTGCAGTGGGGGTTGTTGGCAAGAATGAAATTCAACTGGGCCGACAGCAATTGGGATTGGATGAGTCGCTGGTAAACATACCTGGCCTGTTCTTCCAGAACCGCAATAATTTTGCTCAGGATCTGAGAATTTCCATCCGCGGCTTTGGTAGCCGGGCAAATTTCGGAATTCGTGGGATCAGGATGCTTGTAGATGGCATCCCGCAAACATTGCCCGATGGCCAAAGCAGTGTCGATGCCATTGACCTTGGTTCAACCCGGCGGATCGAAGTCATTCGTGGCCCTTTTTCTTCTGTATACGGTACGGCCTCCGGTGGTGTTATTAATATCTCGACCGAAGAAGGGCCTGAAATACCATTTGTGTCTGGTCGGGCGAACGTAGGTTCATACGGTTTTGCTCAAGGGCAGGTAAAAGCGGGCGGACAGACAGAAAATCTGAATTATCTTTTAAACGGCTCCGGAACGACTCTGGACGGATACCGCAATCATTCCGGCTATCGTAGCAAGTTGCTGAACAGCAAGTTTCGATATGACCTTAACGACAGCTCGGATCTAACCGTCGTACTGAATGCCGTGGATTCACCCGAGGCCGATGATCCAGGTGCCCTGACGAAAAGCGAGGTCATGAATGACCGCAAGCAAGCTGCCCCACGCAATCTGCTGTTTGATGCCGGCGAGGAGGTGGAGCAGCAAACGATCGGGCTTGCATACAACAAGGAGTTCGGAGCAAACCATGCACTCATGCTGCGCAACTACTATACCAATCGTGACTTCAAGAACAAACTACCCTTTGATATCAACAGCAATGGCCAGGGCGGTAGTGTTGAACTCGACCGTTTCTTTGCCGGTGGCGGTGGCAACTATACTTATTCAGGGAACATGTTTGGGAAGGCTAATCGCCTGGTATTGGGATTCGATATCGATGCACAGCGCGATCACCGTAAACGTTTCGCCAATAACGAGGGTATTTTAGGGGTAAAGACAACAGACCAGGATGAAGACGTAACCAGCTACGGGATATATTTTCAGAACGCCCTGGAGATTACCGAAAATGTTAACTTGACCATAGGTGCCCGTTATGACGATGTGGAGTACGACGTAGACGATAATACCGGAGGGAATGGCTCTGGAAACACCAGTTTTAATGAAGTAAGCCCCATTGTTGGCGTCGTTTGGAGTGTAAACCCGGCGGCAAACCTCTATGGCAATATTGCCCGGTCATTCGACCCCCCAACCACCACCGAGTTTGCCAACCCTACTGGCGCCTCGGGATTTAATTCGGGACTGGAGTCTCAGACGGCTACCAACTACGAAATAGGTGTAAAGGGTCTGTTACCTGGACAGGCACGCTACGAAATAGCCTTGTTTCACATCGACGTTGAAGACGAGTTGGTTCAATTCGAACTGGCCGGCTCGGGCCAGAGCTTTTTTGAAAATGCAGGCAGTTCCACGCACAAGGGTCTGGAAGCAGCATTGACCATAGAACTGCTGCCAGGGCTGACTAGCACCCTGACATACACCTACTCTGATTTTACTTTCGATACCTTCCGGGATCGCAGCGGCAACAATTTTGACGGAAACAAAATCCCCGGCGTGCCCGACAATGAATTTCATATCGAGCTGAGCTATCAACATCCAACTGGTTTCTATGCGAGCTGGGATCTGCTCCATGCAGACAGTTTTTACGCTGATAATGCCAACACAGTAAAATCAGATGCCTACAACGTGGCCAACCTCCGCACCGGATTTATTCGCTCGTGGAACCAATGGGAGATATCCCCGTTTATCGGCATCAACAACATGTTTGACGATGAATATTTCGACAATATCAGACTCAATGCCAGCTTTGGCCGTTATTTCGAACCTGCCCCAAAACGCAATTACTACGGCGGCATCAGCGTACGGTATAACTTCGAGTAAGCAGGATGTTTTATAATCGGCTCTACGAATATTTACTGACGGCAGGTTTCCTTGGACATGCGCTCATCTGAGTTGCGGGTTTGGCTGGCAGCTTCGAGTGTTTCGATCATAGTGCATACTGCGATCATAGGATATTATGATCCATACGAGAAGATGTTGATAGAGAGCCAGTATAAGGCCCTGCTTTCCATTGTCCATTTAACTCTTGTACAGGTTGCGCCGAAGCCCGAACATAATAATCCTGAGCCGAAGCAGTCAAAAACCAGGAATGCCGAACACAAGAGGCCGGAACTGAAGCAGCCAGAACCTCCGATACCTGAAGTTAATAAACCCGAGCCGCAACAGCCAGAACCTCCGATACCTGAAGTTAATAAACCCGAGCCGAAACAGCCAGAACCCCCTGTACCTGAAGTTAATAAGCCCAAACCGAAGCAGCCAGAACCTCCGATTCCAGAAGTTCATAAACCCGAATCGAAGCAGTCTGAACCTGTCTCTGAAGAGTCTTTGCAGCGGGCAATGATGCCACCCGCGTCAATACCTGCACAGGTATCTGACGATTTGAAAAAGGAATACCTCAGATCACTGATGACTCACATAGAGGCACATAAATATTATCCGCGCAGGGCCCGTAACCGGGATATTGAAGGCGTTGTCGAGATCAGTTTTGATCTTCTGGAAAATGGTGATGTCACTAATATCAGGACCAGTGGCGGGCACAGATTGCTGCGCGCGGCAGCAGAGCATGCCATTCAGCAATCACTGCCATTACAAATTCCACCACCATTCCTGCAATTACCCCGTGAGATACATTTCAGTATGAGGTTTGATCTCGACTAACAGCAAATAAACTCTGAAGGTTCGAGCGCTGTCAGCCCGGGGTTCTGGGGACAGAAGGTGATGCCGCTCGAGGGTTTTTCTCATCTTGCCGACGTTGAGAAGAAGGCAGTTCAGGTACTCCGCTTGCAGAAACAGTGAGGTGCGACCGGCTAGGGCGTCATCTCGGTCAGGCTCGCGAGATGAACTCGCCGGTCCCGGTGTTGACCTTGATGAACTCGCCGGGGGTGAGGTATTCGGGTACCTGTACGACCAGGCCGGTCGCGAGGGTGGCCGGCTTGGTGCGTGCTGATGACGAGGCCGCCTTCATTCCGGGCGCGGTGTCGACAATCTCGAGGTTGACCGTGGCCGGCATCTCGATGCCAAGGATGACATCGTCGGCGATCATGGCCAGGATGCCGTCCAGGCTCTCGTCCAGGTACAGCAGTTCTTCATCCAGTGCATCGACAGGCAGGGTGTGCTGCTCGTAGGTCTCCTTGTCCATGAAGGTGCAACTGTCTGCATCGCGGAACAGGTACTGCACGGGGCGGCGCCCGAAGTCAACGCTCTGCAGGTTTTCGTCACCCTTGTAACGGGCCTCGAACTTTTGCTTGCTGACAATGTCGTGGCCGCGGACCTTGTAGAGGGTGCTGCCGCTTCTCGATGACGGGCTCTGCACCTCCAGCTGCTTGATGATGATTTTGCGGCCATCAAGGTCGAGTACCGTGCCGCGTTTGAGGTCACTTGCTTTCATTTGTGTGCAATTGTTTCAGCGGCGGCTGCCGCGATAATATGCGTGACAGTCGGGCATGCAGTCTCTGCTGCTCTGTTGGGCGGGCTAGTGATGATGCCCGTCCGGGCCGTGCACATGGCCATGCTCGATTTCCTCACTGCTGGCCTCGCGCACTTCCATGACCTTGACCTCAAAATTTAGATGTACGCCGGCCAGCGGGTGATTGCCGTCAACCACGATACCGTCTTCATCGACGCTGGCGATAGTGACCACAAACGGCTGACCCTCGGGGCTCTGTGCATGGAACTGCAAGCCGGGTGTGATCTCCTGCTCGGGCGGGAACATGTCGCGTGGCACCTTCTGGGTTTTCTCGGCATCGTGAACGCCATAGGCCTCTTCCGGCGGCACGGTGATGCTCAGTTCGTCGCCGGCGATCATGCCGATCAGTGCGTTTTCAAGTCCCGGGATAATGTTACCGGCGCCATGCAGGTAGCAGAAGCTGCCGTCGTCAGACTTGTCGATGATGTTGTCATTATTGTCTTTCAGGGTATAGGTGAGTGTCACCACGCGGTGTTTTTCTATCTGCATCTGCAGGCTCCTTGGATATCAGGTGATCTAAGTCAGGTTCCTGCGTTTCTGGATGCAAACGGACGCCGGAGCGGCGCCGGGTGCGGCAACGAGATAAACAGGCGGCACACATCCTACCATAAACACGGTAATAACGAATAAACGGCCTTCCCGGGCAGGCCGTTGTTGATCGGAGAAATATCATGTTCCGGTCAATGACTTTGAAAGCCTTGCGTGATCATTTGCTATCATGGCGCCATGGACTGGCAGGTCTATATCATTCTCTGTACGGATAATTCGCTCTACACGGGGATCACGAACAATATAGAGCGGCGCCTGTCCCAGCATGGCGGCCAGCAGGGTGCAAAGTATTTCCGGGGACGCAGTCCACGGCAGCTGGTATACCTGGAAAGCGGGCATACCCGGAGTACGGCCAGCAAGCGCGAGGCCGCTATAAAGCAGCTGGCGCGGGCCGACAAGTTTCGTCTGCTTGAGTCGGACCACAACGAAATATTCGGGCGCTAAACAGGCGTCCTTTGGCGGGCCCCTATGGACGAACATGCCGTACTGACTATCGCCGGGATCGGCGCACTTGCCATTGCCTGCCAGTGGTTTGCCTGGTGGGTCAAGCTGCCCGCGATCCTGTTCCTGTTGCTGGCCGGCATCCTCACCGGGCCGGTGCTCGGTCTGCTGCACCCGGATGCCCTGTTTGGTGAGCTGCTGTTCCCGTTTGTATCACTTTCCGTTGCAATCATCCTGTTCGAGGGCAGCCTGACCCTGAAGTTCTCCGAGATCGCGGGACTCGAACAGATCGTGCGGCGCATGGTGACCTCCGGGCTGGTTGTGACCTGGGCGGTGGTGGCGTTGGCCGCCTACCTGCTGCTGCCTTTTCCGCCGGAGCTGGCACTGCTGTTCGGTGCCTTCATCGTGGTGACCGGCCCGACCGTGATCGTACCGCTGCTGCGCACCGTTCGGCCGACAGCACATGTGGCGAATATCCTGCGCTGGGAAGGCATCGTCATCGACCCGATCGGCGCGCTGCTGGCAGTGCTGGTGTTCGAATTCATCATTTCGGGGCAGGGCGGGGCGGCCTTCGGTCATACCCTGGTCAGCTTTGCCCGGATCGTCGGAGTCGGCGTGTTGTTCGGGGTCCTGAGTGGCCAGTTCATGGGCCTGGCGCTGCGCAACCACTGGCTCCCGGAGTTCCTGCATAACGTTGCCGCCCTGGCGCTGGTATTCGCGGTGTTCGCGCTGTCGAATGCGGTGGAGGCCGAGGCGGGGCTGCTGACCGTCACCGTCATGGGCATACGCCTGGCGAACATGCGTGATGTTTCCGTCGAGCATATCCTGGATTTCAAGGAAAGCCTGTCGGTGGCCCTGATCTCGACCCTGTTCATTATCCTTGCAGCACGCATCGACTTTGCCCAGCTGCAGGCACTGGGCTGGGGGGCGCTGGGCATACTGGCGGTCATTCAGTTCCTGGGCCGGCCGCTCAAGATTGCACTTGCAACCTACGGTTCATCGCTGCGCTGGCAGGAGCGTGCCCTGCTGGCCTGGATCGGGCCGCGTGGTATCGTGGCCGCCGCCGTGGCTGCGCTGTTCTCCATGAAACTGCAGGCCGCAGGTTACCCGGAGGCAGAGCTGCTGGTGCCGCTGACCTTCCTGGTCATCATCGGCACCGTGGTGCTGCAGAGTGCCACTGCCAGGCTGCTGGCGCGAGCACTGGGCGTGGCGGAACCGGAGCCGCGCGGCTTCCTGATCGTCGGTGCCAACCCGGTTGCACGAGTGATCGCGGAGGCCCTGCTAAAGCGCGGCTATGAAAGCGTTCTGTGCGATACCACCTGGGCCAACGTCAGTGCTGCGCGCATGCACGGGCTGACGACCTTCTACGGCAGCGCGGTGTCCGAATACGCCGACCGGCGACTGGATCTCATCGGGCTGGGCCGCCTGCTGGCGCTGTCGCCCCAGCAGGAACTCAACGTACTCGCCGTGCACCGCTACCGGCGCGAGTTCGGGGTCAGCCAGCTGTTTGCCCTGCGTGCCGGTGAGGCCGCCATGGATAGCAAGCTGGCAACGCCGCTGCCGGCCGGTTATGTCGCATTCGGTGACGACGTGAGCTATGAGCGGCTCGCCAATGCCCTGGGTATGGGCGCGGAGATTCGCGAGACGGCCCTGACCGAGAACTTCGACTTCGATGCCTACTATCGCCGTTACTATAAAAAGGCGATCCCGCTGTTTACCATCGACACCAGGGAGCGTTTACACATCCTGACTGCCGGGCACAAGGTAAAACCGGCGCCGGGCTGGACCCTGCTCAGCCTGGTTGAGCCGGAAGAAGTTGAACAGCAGGAGCCTGAGGGCGGCACCAGGCCGGTCAATGGTGACAAGTCCGCTTGACAGCATCGGCACCTGAGAGGTGTCGAACAGTGAGGTGTCGAACAGTAAGGGTATGCCAGAAGATGCACAGAGCCTGAACCAGCAGATCAATAAAATGCAGGCCGGGATCATGACGCAGCAAGGTGAAATGGCCGATGCAAACAGGCAGCTAAAGGAGTTAATTACATCCTCTACCAGGTTGTGCATCACCCGTCGGAGACCGCCAGCGGACTTGGCTGTACTTGCCTGCCATGGTCCCCATTGCACTGCATCGGGCTGTCCGCCGGTTACCCGATTGGGGTGTGTGTTGTAAGAATAAATACATTATATATCAGGTTATTAAATGACATGCCCTTAACTTGGCGCAGGCCTGAACTAGACTTACAGGAACAGTGTCAGAGCCTGGTCAGCTATGGAAGATCTGCTTGGATTTTTACACTACCCGCGTAAAGAGGCCGTAAAAGAATATCCAAAACAACGTATCCGGCACTGGCGGGAATACGAACAGGTCATGTCGGACGGGCAGGCGCTTCGTCAGGCAATCCGCTGCATGGACTGCGCTACCCCATCGTGCCACTGCTATTGCCCGGTCTATAACCTGATTCCCGAGTGGAATGCGCTGGTCACCGACGCCGACTGGCGCCTTGCCTTCGAACAGCTTGACTCGACCAATAATTTTCCCGAGTTCACCGGGCGCATCTGCGCGGCGCCCTGCGAGGCGGCCTGCACGCTGAGCCTCGACAGTGCGGCGGTCACCATCCGCTCGATCGAGCTGGCAGTGATAGAGCGTGCCTGGGAGGAAAACTGGGTCAGGCCGCGGCGCAGCACCCGGCGTCTGTTCAAGCAGGTCGCGATTATCGGTTCCGGGCCGGCCGGCCTGGCCTGTGCCCAGCAGCTGGTACGCACCGGTTACCAGGTTACGGTCTATGAGAAGGCCGACCGCATCGGTGGCCTGTTGCGTTACGGTATCCCGGACTTTCGCCTGGAGAAACGGGTGCTGGATCGCCGGCTTGCGCAGCTCGAGGCCGAGGGGGTGGTTTTCCGCAGCGGTGCCCATGCAGGGGTGAATCTGGATATCGACGCGTTGCGGCGTGCGGGACATGCGCTGGTGCTGGCCTGCGGTTCGGAGTTGCCGCGGGATATCGGGGTGCCGGGACGCGAACTCCGGGGTATCCACTTCGCGCTGGACTACCTCATCCAGCAGAACCGGCGCGTGGCCGGTGGTCGCGTTCATTCAGAAGACGCTATCGATGCGTGCGGCAAGGACGTGGTGGTTATCGGTGGCGGCGAAACCGGGAGTGACTGTGTGGGTACCGCGATCCGGCAGGGTGCGCGCCAGGTGGTCCAGGTCCAGTACCATGAACGCCCCCCGCCACGGGCCGACGTCCTTCAGTACTGGCCGGAACCTGCGCCAGAGTGGCGCGAGGGTGACCATGACAGGGAGGGCTGCCGGCACATCTGGGGGTTCGATACACTGGCCTTTGAAGGCCATCACGGTGATGTCGTCGGGCTGGTCCTGCAGCGCCTGCAGTGGATGCCACGTTCAGACGGGAGCTGGCAGAAGCAGGCCCTGACCGGACAGGACCTGCACCTTCCGGTGCAGCTGGTGCTGCTGGCGATGGGTTACGCGCACCCGGTGCATGATGGCCTGATCGGTCAGCTGGGTCTGGGCCTCGATGAACGGGGCAATGTGGCTGCAAGCGATGATGACTACCGGACAAGTGTGCCCGGGGTGTTCGCCTGCGGGGATGTCCGGCGTGGACAGTCGCTGGTAGTGTGGGCTATACGTGAAGGCCGGCAGTGCGCACGCGCGGTCGATACCTGGTTGTCCGGTGGCAGTGACCTGCCGCGCGAGTGACCCTCAAAAAAGAACCCCGCAGCAAGCTACGGGGTTCCCGGTACTGCATGTTACAAAAGGGTGAATCAGGCCGGAGTAACGTGTGCTGCCTGTAGTCCCTTGGGTCCCTTCTGAACTTCAAAATTGACCGTCTGCCCCTCTACCAGTGTCTTGAAACCATCGCCCTCAATGGCGGAGAAATGGACGAAGACATCTTCGCCGCCGTCGGAAGGCGCAATGAAACCGAAGCCCTTGGATTCGTTAAACCACTTAACGGTACCTGTAGCCATGTAAATTACCTCTACTAATTAAACTTAAAGAAATGTGTTCAATTGCAAATCATCAAAGGCAATTTACAGCAGATACAACATGGAACTTCCGCAATAACCTGAATCATGTGCAACCAGGCGAATTCTAACCACAATCACGAAAAACAACAACACCCTTTCTGCTTGCCATGAGCTTGTGTCAATGCCGCCATTCCCGCGCCCGTCCGGCTGTATAAGCAATAGCTAAACTGCAATGGTCGCGGTTCGCGGGAGCGGCAATTTTGTGACAGCACAATTAGGGTGCGGCGGGCTGGTGAAGCGAGCACCGTAACGGTTAGACTCCATCCTATGAAAAGTCTACTGCTGGTAGCGCACGGCAGCCGGCTCGCGGAATCGAACGACGAGGTGCGCGAGCTGGTCTCCCGCCTGGAGACGAACGCGAACGGCACCTTCAAGCGGGTGGCTTGCGCCTTTCTCGAACTGGCACAGCCGTCGATACCGGATGGCCTGCGCCAGGCCATACATGCCGGGGCCGATGAGATCATTGTAGTGCCGTATTTCCTGTCCGCCGGCCGGCACGTGGTAACGGACATCCCGGGTGAGGTGGAGGTGGTGCGGGCAGAGTACCCGGACGTGACCATTAAGCTGGCTGCCTACCTGGGCGCGGCGGCCGGGATCGTGGAACTGCTGGCCGGTCTGGCCGAGCAGGTTTAAGCCAGCGCCCGTCCGCAGACGGCGAACATCAGTTCGCCTGCGGCAACGCTTTCACTCACACGGTCGCCCTGACTCTTGGGCAGCATGGGGACAGGTCGCCGGGAAGTTCATGTTGTCGAAATGAATGCGCTCACCGTGGCGCATATTCGGGCTCTGCCAGTCTATGCAGGCCTCGACCGTGGCTTGTTCCGAGCTGTTCATGGGGCTTGCTGGATTCGCTCAGGCATATCACTTAGCATCGGGTATACCCCTGACTCTGGCAAACAGGGGATTAATATCAATCCGGCAGGGCACAGGTTTTCTGGGGCCTGTGCCGACCGCGGGGGTACAGCATGGACCCGTTTATTATTGAAGTGTCCCGTGAGATCGACAGTTACCAGTCGCGCGAGGAGATCATGCGCATCCTGGACGAGCTGGAGTTCCTCTTCGAGGCGCTGGAAGAGGAACAGCAGGATGCCTGTTCACGACTGATGTCGCTGCTCGAGGAACGCCTGCGCTTGCAGGACTGAGTATATGCCGGTGACGCGTTACTACGGGCGCCGCCGTATTTCGCCGTTCCTGGGTGTGGTGCAGGTGATCGAGCAGGAGCAGGCGCGCGCCATCTCGGTTGACGGGCGGCGCTGGCAGTTGCAGTTGCTCAGCCTGGAGGCCATGGCGGCGCGTGTCTGGGGCAATATCGGACCGCGCGAGGTACGGCGCCGCTGGTTTGTCTACGGGAGTTGCGAATCAGCGGATACGATCGAGCGAATACCGGTGAATCCCCTGCTGGGTGACCCGTCAAGGCACCCGGCCTTGCAGGGGCTGCTGGACGCGCTGGCACAGCGGCCCGGGTTGCCGTTTGCACTGCGGGATGACTTCGAGGCCTGGTTGTGCGATGCGGCCGGTGAGCCGGTGGCGCTGATCGATGCCGCCTTGGTTGACGAGGACCGCTCACAGGTCGATGGCGCGGGCTGGCGCAGTCTGCCGGGCATGGCCGGGGGGTTTCATTCGGACTCCAGCTACCCGACTGAATATGGGCTGATACCCGGGCAGGCACTGGAACGGCTGGTCATTCAGGCCGCGAAAGCAGGCCGGCTGCAATGGTTGATGCGAGAGCCGGGTCCGGACGGCACCCGGTTGCCGGAGTTGCCGTGGCGGGCGAACTGGCCGGTGGCGGCGCAACAGGCCTTGTTCGATGATTACACTGCCTACCTGGCGCCCTATTTGCTGACCTTGCCTTACCTGGACACGGCGCTGCGTGACCGGCTTGAGGAGCTCGCGATCGAGCAATACGATGTCCTCGAGTCCATCTATCCACTGATCCCGGCTGTGGTCAATCAGGAACGCCTGGAAGTCGCGCGGGTCAAGGCGCAGCTGGCGCGGAACAGGTCGCCGGTCTAGGTACGACTCCTGGAGGACTTTTTCTGGACGCTCTTTTTCGGTTCCAGGGTGAACCAGTCTTCCTGGGTGATTTCGTGGAAATAATCGGCCTCGTCGATCAGCAGTTTCGACGTGGTGGAGGGAACGGCCGCGATTTCGACGCGCACGCCCTCCGATTTCAGGTGGCTGACCAGTTCCACGTAGTCGGAGTCACCCGACATGATAATGATGGTGTCGACCTTGCTGGCAAGCTGGGTCGCCTTGATGGATAGCGGGATATCGGCGCTTTTATGGCAGGGGCGGACCGAACCGTGGTAGTTGCTGTGCAGGCGCTCCCGCAGCTTTGAGGAGATCTGCCGGCCCTCGCGGAAATACACCAGGCGATTGAGGCCGCGGTTGCCCAGCAGCTTCGGCACCAGTGTGTCGAAGTTCAGCATGGTGTTCGGCTTGTTGGTCGCAGAATGAATACTGCGCTCGATGTTGTTGCCGTCGACCAGGATGGCAACGGACTGGTTGATTACGACGTTGACACCGGCATCCTGTGACATGGATTGTGACCTTCTTGTTTACCAAGTTGTGGGTTCCGGCTCATTGTACATGTGCTGACTGCATGGCAGTACATGCCGGGGTGAATTCCTGGCAGGGCACAGCAATTGTCCCCTGTCTGTGAGAAAATTCGCTGCGTTATCCAGTCAGCATATCAAGGAGATTAACAATGGGGATTGCAGTATTGCTTCACGTAATGTCAGTCGTAGTCTGGGTGGGCGGGATGTTTTTTGCCTACATGGCCCTGCGCCCGGTGGCGGCCAGCCAGCTGGAGCCGCCGCAGCGGCTGCGTCTGTGGGCCGGGGTGTTTGCCCGATTCTTTCCCTGGGTATGGGCGGCCGTGGGGGTGATCCTGGCCACTGGCCTGTGGATGGTGTTTGCCGTGTTCGGCGGTTTCGGATCCTCGGGCCTGCATATCGACCTGATGCTGGGTGTCGGGATCATCATGATGCTGCTCTTCTTTCATGTGTTTTTCGCCCCCTACAAACGCCTGCAGCGGGCAGTAGCCACGGAAGACTGGTCAACTGGCGGGAAGGCCCTCGGCCAGATCCGCATACTGATCGGCATCAACCTGGTGCTGGGCCTGGTCACGGTCGCGATCGCCTCCGGCGGGCGTTTCCTGCTGGCCTGATAGCATCGCACCGCTGTCTGTGCCGGGGCCCTCTGGCAATGTACAGTGTGCCCGATCCACTTGATACACGGGTCGAGGGGCGCTAAAGTCAGCATTGATAACGACAATAAATAATCAAAACAGACGATCAAATAATAGAGGAGCAAGCAAGTGACCGAATCGATGAATGATGTCCTGCACCCGCGTGGTGATACTGCTGGTAGCCCGGAGTTTCCCCATGCCCCGGCAGAGTGGACGCGTCAGAGTGCCGAAACGACGGCCTCGGCGGAGGGCCTGGAGCTGGGTGCTGACCACTGGGATACGGTGCGTGCCCTGCAGGAGTACTTCGCGCGCCATGACAGTCCCGATGTCAATGCCCGTGAGTTGTGTGACGCCCTGGATGAAAAATTCCATTCCAGGGGCGGCTTGAAGTACCTGTACACCCTGTTCCCGGGCGGGCCGGTGTACCAGGGTTGCCGAGTGGCAGGCATCGAGCCGCCGGCCGGTAGCAGGGACTGCGGTTTCGGCAGCGTCCAGTAGTCGTCCGTTGACTGATGCCGCCTGGTTTCGGTGTGCCGCTGATTTTCAGGCAGTGCATTGGTTGTGACGAGCCGTGAACCGGGTCGTCGATATTAAGGGCAGATCCTTCCGTATGCAGATCAGTTAGGCGGCGCAGGAACAACTGCCCACTACCCGATGACCCCCGAAGAGATCATCGACTTCTGGTTTTCGGACACGGCGCGGGCCTACTGGTTCAGGTCGACACCCGAATTTGACCGGGAAATCAGCTCGCGTTTCGAGACGGCCTGGGTGCAGGCCCGAGACGGGCAGCTAGCAGACTGGGAACAGACCGCCGCGGGTGCCCTGGCCCTGGTGATACTGCTCGACCAGTTACCCCTCAATATGTTCCGTGACAGGCCGGAAGGTTTCAGCACCGAGGCCGCCTCACGTGCAGTGGCCGGGCGCGCCATCGTGCAGGGTCTGGACGCCTCGCTGCCGGATGCGTGGAAGGCCTTTCTGTATCTGCCCTTTATGCACAGCGAGTCACTGGCCGACCAGGACCGGTCGGTGGAATTGTTCGAACAGGCCGGGCTGGAGGAAAACCTCAAATGGGCCAGGCATCATCACGAGATTGTCCGCCGTTTCGGGCGGTTTCCCCACCGCAATGCCATCCTGGGACGTACCAGTACCCCTGAAGAAACCGCATGGCTGGCCTCTCCGGAAGGCTTCAGTCCCTGATGCACGACATCATCACGCTGGCAACCGGCAGCCGCGAGACCCTGGTCGATATCACCGAACAAGTGAAGGACGTGGTCACGCGCAGCGGGGTGCGTGACGGGATCGTCTCCCTCTATGCCCAGGGTGCCACGGCCGCGATTATGATCCAGGAAAACTGGGACGAGAGCGTGCAGACGGACGTGGTCAACCTGCTGCGCAAGCTGATTCCCCGGGGCGTGTGGCTGCACGATGCCCAGGACGGCAATGGGGACGCGCATCTCAAGGCGGGGCTGGTCGGTCCCTCCGAGACGGTCCCGCTGATCGACGGTCAGCTGGGCCTTTCCACCTGGCAGAACATCTTCTTCTGCGAGTTCGACGGCCCGCGCCAGGAGAGACGGGTTGTCTGCAGTGTGATAGCCGATAAGTTGTCTCTGGGTTGATTGTGATTTGATATCAATCAATGTTAATTCCGGCGCAGGGACTACACTTAGACCGCTAAGGGAAATTTTGTCCCCCATTGGTTAATGATCCGGGATATCCGGGATTAAGGAGGGGTGTCATGGAGTATTTAAAAACATTGTGGGTTTCTGTATTTGTTGTCATCGCGCTTGTGGCCTGTGGAGGCGGCGGTGGCTTGGCTGGT
>Ga0224512_10000518_pt1 | contig 41049 bp, 37 predicted proteins | sample SF_May12_sed_USG_4_FD_169103 | JGI IMG/M metagenome (GOLD analysis project Ga0224512, IMG submission 169103) | Sediment microbial communities from San Francisco Bay, California, United States - SF_May12_sed_USGS_13 | ecosystem: Environmental > Aquatic > Marine > Sediment | place: USA... | reverse complement strand
GGACCACGCGCTAAATATCAAAGCTCGCGCATGTGGTTATTACCTATTTCGATGGGGATTTAATCGGCGCTACTGTCATTTTGCGGTGGATCTCGCACACACACACGGGTGACAAAGTGAGACGTCTATCGGTGTCCACCGGCAGCCAAAGTTTTCCTCTATTTCCCGGAGGTGAATAATGCTTATGTTAAAAAGATGCTTTGCGAGTTCGCTCCTGGCCATCTTATTCGCATTGCCGTCGATAACCTTAGGCCAGGAGGTCGAACCCAATAACACTTGCCCAGATGCTCAGGACGTTGGCGCCCAGATTCTGCCGTTTATGATAGCGGGCAGCCTCGACTCGGTGGAGGGCGCACCGGATATTGACTTCTTTCGTTTTACCGGCACGCCCGGCGATCTCGTCCGAGCGGATCACCAGGGTGCCTTTAGCGGTAATGGCACACTCGGGGATCCTTTCCTGGGGCTCTTCGACACGGATTGCATCCTGATCGATATTAATGACGACACAGGTGGCCCGGACTCACGGTTGATCTTCCGTGTTCCTGGCAACGGCACATATGTGCTTGCGGCGACAGTTTGTTGTGATCCAGAATTTTTGGGGGGAGGTCAAGGTACTTACCTGCTGACGGTCAGCCCTGTACAGGTCGCCGACTCTATTACGGGGCGCTTGGTGAATGCCCGCGACGGAGCTCCGGTGTCCGGCGACAGTCCGACTTTTGCTCTCGTTGATCTATTGCGCTGTACCGACGGGTTCTGCTTTGAATTCGTTGGCTTCCAACAAGCCGATAGCAACGGCAATTTCCGTTTCGATTCTGATATCAATGGCAACCCCCTGTTGGCAGGGGCTTATCGGATTCAAGCGTCTGCGAACGGTTTCGATTTCCTCTCGACCGATGTATTCGAACTGGCCGAGAATCAAGCGCTCGAACTTGGCGATATCGCGATGACGCCATTGAGCTTGATCGGCTCCGTGAGTGGTCGACTTGTCGATGCCATCGACGGCACGCCTCTGCTTGGCTTTGGTCCGCCGTTCGCATTCGCGGAGCTGCAGCGCTGTGAAGGGCCGGATTGTTTCGGCGTCGCCGGGACACCGACCGACGACCAAGGTCGTTTCCGTTTCGACGGCGTGGTGTTCTCTCTCGCTCCAGGACGATACAGGGTTCTGGCCTTTGCCGAAGATTACGAGCCGGCAACCACGCTCCAGTTCGATGTGGCAGAGAACGAGGAAGTCGAAATTGGAGATCTCGGCCTGAGTCCGTTTCCCATACAGTTCGGTGCCATCGAAGCCTGTGAGATACCGCCGGGCGGCGGCCTGTGCGAATACGGGATCGAATTGCAAAATCGCGGCCCGGGGCGATTCAAGGGAGAGGCCTGGAGCACTGTTGACTTCTTTCCCAATGAATTTCCGGCCCGCTCATCGCGATTCCAGGTGGGACGGGTTGGAACATCGAATCCCATGCCCGTGCGGCTCAACATGAGCACTGAGCAGACCGTTTCGCTGCGATTCCAGCTCGATGTTCCCGGAAGTGTTCCGGACAACTCGATCATTTGTGCAACTGCCACTGTCGGCACCGATCCGCACCCGCAGTTCCATAACCTGGGAGATCGCTTCCTGTTCTGCGCTGCGACACAATCGGGTAATTTCGTGTTGTTGTCTGACAAAGAAGGACGTAAGCGGATGCGTGAATTGAAACAGCAACAGCTGCGGTAGGCTTAATGGTCTAGCCGATTCCAGGAAATGACGGTAACAGCAGACCCCGCCCTCGTGGCGGGGTTTTCTGTTGTCCGAAAGTCGGCTATTGGCCATTGGCCGGTTTTTAATCTTCATGATTCTGTGGCGATTTGAATGGCCGGTCCTGATGAAAGCAGACGTTTATCCTGGCGCTGCCGATATCTGGCCGTGGAAGGGCTGCGTAACCCCAGGAAGCTGCCATTAGGCTAGAATAGGTTTGGCGGGCGGCTGTTGACCCCGAGCAGCCATTCGTTGCATGCCGAATCGAGAAACCAAAATGCTAGTCGGTGATGAAGGGCGAAGGCTCGCTGTGGGCAAGCAAGGCGAAATTCCTCTTCTATACTGAAGTGGACACAACCAAAAACAAGAATAGGACTTAATCATGTTGAAGAAAATCATGTTGGCCACCGTAACGTCGGTATTCCTGCTTCTCTCGGTCGCTGTCCAGGCAGAGCCGGTTACGATCGTGTACTCCTGCAAATTGAACGAAGGCAGCACCAAAGAGGACGCTATGGAAATCAATGCCAGGTGGCTCAAGTGGGCTCGCTCAACGGGCGGTTCTGACGAGATCACGAGTTCCTATGTCTCGACTATTGTCGGTGACCTCGGTGGTTTTATGTGGGTTGACACCTATCCGGATATCGCGACCTGGGGCAAGGTTGTCGACGCTGACTCCGGCTCCGAGTTCGACGCTGAATTTGACGAAGTCACGACCTGCAGCGGTAGCCGCATGTACCGGGGCGAAGAGACTGTACCCGCCAAATAGCCAGGCGCGCAACGACCGCAGCGTGTACCTGGGGTTGTTGCCTCTCTCAAATTCAACGGCTCCTTTTGGCCGTTCGCCGCACAATTTCCTGTTATCTATGGTGACCGTGGCTCTCGGGCATTTGCCCGATTAAATGGGATAACCGGCATTTGCCCTATTCACTTTTTCGCTGGACGGCCCCAATCTCCTACGCAATCGCCAATTCGACGACGAACGGGAGACGAACATGGCAAGCGATGACTACTCTTATCCATGGTATGCCAAGCTCTTGCACCTGGGCATGGCGGGCTTTGGTATTGCAGCATACCTGACCGGCGAACTGGCCGAAGACGGCTACAACTCGCTGGGATACCTGCTTCACGCTTATCTGGGCCTGTCGCTAACGACATTCGTGCTGCTGCGCGTGCTGCGTGGGTTCGTAGGGCCAGGCCCGTTGCGTTTTTCCGACTGGTCCCCGCTGTCGCCAAGCCAATGGACGATGGCCCTTCAAGATCTCGGGACCCTGGTTCGTTTCCGCGTCCCTGAAAGGGGTATGCATGAAGGGCTTGCGGGCCTCACCCAGGCTTTCGGTATCGCAATTTTTGCCTGGATGGGTGCCACGGGAACGGGGCTCTTTCTACTTGGCGGCGGGCCGGAAAGCGATGTGTTTGAGGTCGTGGAGGAGTTTCATGAGGTTGGGGAAGCCCTTATTCCGCTTTATCTAGCCCTCCACGTAGGATCAGTGTTTGTGCACTCGCTGGCCGGCAATCCCATATGGCGCAAGATGTGGACATTCAAAAAGACCGAACGACCCCAGCAAGCTGGCGATCCGGATTGAGACTCAGGCACTACAATCCGGCGATTATTCTGGCGGCTGCTGCGCTGTTTTTCGCGTATGACATCATGGCCGATTTGATGGACGGCAGTGAGAGCATGCTGCACATGGCCGTCGAATCCTTGGTTTTCATTGCGATTTCAACGGTGCTATTCGCGGAGCTGCGGCGGGTCAACCGCCTCAAAAAAGAGGTGCTGCGGGAACGTGGCAAGGCGGCCCGGCTCTCGGGAGAATTGCTGGCGGTAATGCGTGGCGAGTTCGCAGAGTGGGGCCTGTCAACTTCCGAGAGTGAAGTGGCCCTGCTGCTGATCAAAGGCCTCTCCATGAGGGAGATATCCGAGGTTCGCGAGGTGAAGGAAAAGACTATCCGTCAGCAAGCTACAAGTGTCTATGCCAAGTCGGGATGTGCTGGTCGTCATGAACTGGTAGCGCGATTCATCGAAGACTTAATGAGCATTGACACCGGATAGCCGTTGTACTCTCAGGGTCCGCTCCGGGCCGTTAGCTGCCAGTCAAAATCGCGGATCTATTGCTGATTGAATGACCGCTTCGTGTGACAGCCGTCCTTCAGCCTGGCGCTGCCGATGTCTGATCGCGGAGTGGCTGCCTTGCCGTCGGAAGCTGCCGTCAGGCTAGAATCGGTCAGAGCGGCAGCTAATGGCCCGTAGCTGACGCTCGCTGCGCTGCTGTAATCGAAAAGTCTGCCGCTATGCTTAGTAATCAACCGGACGATAACTGGGACCAAAAAAATGTCGTTCTTCAAGGAGTTCAAGCGCCGTATCTTCGTCGAAATAGGGTTGGGAAAGAAAATATTACCTAAGCTATTGCTGCCTCTTCTCGCGATCCTCGGAGCGGTTGCCGGAATCGTGTACACAATCCCGGACGCGGGAACCTCGCATGTGACGTTCATCTACCAAAGAGCTACTCAGTACGAGGACGGCACGCCGCTGTCGCTGGAAGAAATCAAGTACACGCGGTTATTCTGTGACGGCAGACAGGTGGCGCAGGAAGCCGGCGCTGATGGCGATATATCCGCAGCACTCACAGCTGGTTCTCACGACTGCTACGGCACGCACGTTGATACCAAAGACGTGGAATCAAACCCCTCCAGTACCGTGACAAAATTCGTCGAACAGTAAACCGATATTTCGGCGCAGCTCGAACATGTCTGCAAAATGGAGAGCGACGGCTAGTTGGCAGCCATCCCAGAGTAGCCTAACGTCCGCTTTAGAAGAAAGCTGAATTTCAGAGCCCGGCCTCCATAATTCGGCGGCTGAATGGCCGCTTTACCGCTGTGAGCAGCCGTTGCGCTGGAATAAGGCCTAGGCGCCGCTCGTGACCCACAGCCGACGTTGACGTCGCGGCTCGATTAGAATCGTACTGTTGGCCGCTCCTGTCAGTCATCAGCTCGAATAATCAGCCACACTACTCCATGCTGTAAAGCGAAGAATGAGGCATCCCTGAGCGCATTCAGACCCGCTTCCACTTGCCACATTTGGAAGAACGCGCCACCGAAAGCGCCGAAAATTCCGAACCAGATGATGACTGCTAAGCCCGTCCCAACGAGCGCGTAGGATTTTGCCTCGTTGAACTCGTCGCTGCTGCCGTTACGTTTGCCGAACATATCAATCGCGCCTTTCCCGGCCAGGAGCCCAGCGACCAATTCGAGGAGGATGATAATCCACAACAATATCTTTACCGCGATTGGCGATTTAACGGCAAAGGCAAAAGTATTCGGGTAAGACTCGTGGCCTTCCATTGCCGTCATCGTACCAACGAACCATTCGGCCGCGCCGAGGTTTGCCATGTTCTGTATTGCGTAGAAAAGACAGAACAACGACGCAAATGCGGCGAGCGCAATCTTGATGTAGCGATTCATAACGTATCCCCAAATTTTTTTACTTGTTCTTACGTGAATAGGATAGAGGCAGCGGTGCCCAACGCACAAACAAAGCCCTGATCGCAGTATACCAGTAGGCCTTTCCGTGACCGCTTCTGGCCGTTAGCAGCCTCTGAAATCAGAAAACAACGGCATTCCTGAGCGACCGCTCTTGGGAATACCTGACATTCAGCCTGGTCTGATGTCTGCTTAGCGTCCGGAAGCAGACATTGAGCTATCATTAACTCTCAGGGCTGCTTGTGACCCGTAGCGGTCATCCATGCCGACACCTCGTGGATGAGTGCGGTGGCCTTCATATATAAAGCGCATTATGAAGCTTTTAATAACTCATTCCATCGTACTCATTCTGCTGGCTGCGTGCATCGCCTGCACCGAATGGCCTATGTCAAACGACCCCGCATTCGAGGCGACCGTCAAGAAGCCCACGTACCCGGAGTCGCAAGGGCCCACGATTCTTCTGGACGGCGGCCATCACAATTTCTTCATTCAATGGGATTTCATCAAGCCGTTCGCAGATTTGGCCGAAGCCGACGGATACCAAACGGTGATTGATGACGAGACCTTTACCCCCGGGTACTTGGAAAAATTCGATATTGTCATGATCATCACGGCGCTTCCTTTCGATTTCGGGACGAGGACCGAAGTCACGACAGAGACGACTTTCACCATCGCAGAAATAGAAGCTCTGCATGACTGGGTTAGAGCCGGCGGCTCATTGCTCGTTTTCAGCGAGCATGCTCCCCTCGACCAGGCGATCAACCCACTTCTCAACCGTTTCGGGATTACATCAAGTGTGGGAACCGTGGTCGACGAAGAGCCGCAGGACACGACGCTCGGTTTACACCGGATCGTCTTTTCGCGAGAGAACGGTTTCCTGAACGAGGAGCACCCAATAATCAAGGGGAGGAACATGAGTGAAGCAATCGACAGCGTCGTCACCTTCGGCGGCAGTTCGCTGACAGGTGAGGGCTATGCAAATCTCCTCCAGCTTTCTCCAACCGCCAAGAACCAGGAACACCCGACCGGCGTCGGACCTATCGGCATGGGCAACTCCCAGGCTCTCGCGGGTAGCGCGGGCGAAGGGAAGATCGTGGCCCTCGCTGATTCGAACGGGTTCACTGCCATGAATTTCAAGCTAGAAGACGGATCGTCTCTCTCCGCGGGAATGAACACCGAAAATCATGATTGGAAACAATTCGTGTTGAACGTACTTCATTGGCTCTCAGGAGAGCTTCCGCCCAGGTAAATCGGTGGCCAGGATTCGATCTCGCCCCAGCGCAAAGAGCGCAGACCCGACCCCTCGTCGGAAGTTGCAATGGTTTTGACAGACGCACTTGCCCGCTCTCAGACGTCCGTTTGTGGCCGTAAGCCGCCCATCAGAACCTCTGATTGTTGGCTGTCTGAATGACAGCTCTGGGTGAAAGCAGACGTTCAACCAAGAGGTGCCGAAATCTGGCGACGGCTTGACCGCTTTACCCTCGAAAGCTGCCGTTGGGGTAATATCTTGCAAGACGTCTGCTAATGACCCAAAGCAGACACAGGAGATTTGGACTAAACTGATCCTATATCATCGCCGGAGCCGAGTCGGCTGATTCCAAAAAACTATATAAAGCAGGGGAGTCGCCATCAGAATTTCGAGGAATTGGCTCACTGGGATGCTTCACCCTGATACCGCTCGCACCGAACCGCTAATGGTTGGGCCTCACTGAGGAAAGTTGATATGCCTGCGCGATTGTTTTCGTTCATTGGCGGTGAGACAGGTCTCTGGCGTGTCACCAAAATGGAAGTGATAGTTGGAGAGCCACTGCCAGCGGCGATAGGGCTCGAAATCGCTTCTGGCTCAGAGATTCCATCCGACCCACATGCGTCCTGGGTTCTTCGTGGAATAACAAGCAATGAGCGGTATGTCGATCGTGAGGAAAGGCGTCAAATCGTCGCCAAGCTGCTCGATCTTGGGCGCCCGGAGGCAACGTGCGGGGCGCTGATCCCGATTCGCAAGAACGAGGCCTGGTGGGCACTCACACAAGAGGAACGCCTGAGCATTTTCAAGGAGCAATCGCACCACACTGAAATCGGACTGGAGCATTTTCCCACCCTGGCTAGAAGGCTCCATCACTGCCGTGATCTATCGGAGAACGAACCGTTCGATTTCATCACTTGGTTCGAGTACGCGCCATCTGATGAGGTGCGGTTCAACAATCTCCTTGCTGCATTACGTGCTATACCGGAGTGGCAGTATGTTGAACGAGAAGTGGACATCCGGCTCGAGCGTGATCCGGTCTAACCCTTCGTTGCGGCGGACGGCCTTGGACCGCCGCTGAACTCGATCATTACGAATGACCAGAATTGCTGCATTTGCGACCTTCACTGGAACCTGTGGAATGCCGCTTACTGGACGAACTGAGTATGAAAGATTTTGCGTATGCCATCTATATATTCCCGGGCTTGAGAAGACAATGGGAAGCGGATTATGAGGTTCAAGATCATAGGGACACTGCACTTAATCGGCCGCAAACTTTTCTTGTTTTCGTAGGATTTCAGACGTACTGAACGGCAGCTATCGGTGAGAGCGGACGTTCTGGTCCAGGCGCTCGATAACTACACGCCAAAACTTCCGCTGACCGCGCAAAAGCCGCCTTCAGGCTAAACTCAGTGAAAACAGCGGCTTGTGACCCAAAACGGACGTTCAAATCACCCTCGAACCGCGTTTTTTCAATGAACTATTTTGGCATTTGAGGCCTGAGGGCGTACGCTTGATCACGCTACCGCACATTGAGAGGTCAGCCGGTGTCACTACTCACCGAGCTCAAGCGTCGGAATGTATTCAAGGTAGGTATTGCCTACGTGGTAATGGCGTGGCTGGTCATGCAGGTGGCCGACGTCATCCTGAACAACATCCAGGCGCCTGCCTGGATATTTCAGGTTCTGTTGCTATTTCTCGCTGTCGGTTTCGCGATTGCTCTGGTTTTAGCCTGGGCCTTCGAACTGACACCTGAAGGCATAAAGAGGGAGTCCGGAGACTCCGAGTCCGCTCCTGTCTTCGGAAAATCAAGCCAAATGATGACCTACGTGATCATCGGCATGCTGGCTCTCGCTGCTTCGTATCTTTTCATCACCAGAGAACGATCGATACCAGATCCCGCCGTCAGCATTGACGATTTGGTTAGCAGGCCTTCTGTCGTTGTGCTGCCTTTCGCCAATATTAGTGGTGATGCGGCGCAGGATTACCTCGCGTTCGGAATAACTGATGAACTGATCGTTGGATTGCAGCGGCTTGGGAATTTTCCGGTCGTGTCTCGAAACGCGTCAATTTCCTACGGCGTGACCGACATTAGCGCTACCGACTTCGCGCAAAACCACGGCGCTTCATATCTTGTCGAAGGCAGTGTCAATGTGAGTGGCGACGGAATCCGGGTTTTGGCTAACCTGTCTGGCGCCGGGGGCAACCAGGTTTGGGCCGAGCGCTACCAACTTGAAGGAGGGCAGATCGACGTATTTGATGTTTCGGACGAGTTGGTTTCAAAAGTGGCTGGAGCGGTGTTGGATTCCGAGGTCAAACGAATTCAGAGAGAAGACCACCCACCTTCCAATGCCTGGGAACACTACATGAAAGCACTCAAGGTTGTTCTTGAGTATGATCAAAAGCGTTATGAAATGGCGCGGCAGCACTTGGACCGGGCTGTCGAAATTGCTCCTGACATGGCTGAAGCCTGGTGGGCATTGGGTGAACTTGAAGTGATGAACTACATGACCCAGCCATTTAATGATGAGACTGAACTTGAGGACCTCTACGGAATTATTGAGTATTTTCGCAAGGCCCACGAACTAAGTCCTTTTCACGCAGCTGCCTGTGGCTGCCTTGGTTATATGCTGACCGCCGTCGGGAAACCAGATGAGGCTCGCGTAGTGTTCGAACAGGCGATTGAAGCAAAGCCACTCTCACCTGATTTGCGAGTCGACTACGCGATTTACCTCGCTTGGGTAGGACGGTACGAAGAGGCGCTCGAAAACGTTGCACTTTCTCTGAAGCTGGGCCCAACCTCCCAGGACCGTGCGGGTGTTTGGACGACCCGTTCGCTGGCCGCTTTTGCCGCCGGGAACGAGCAGGAAGCGCTGGATGCGATAAACCGAGCGATGTTTGTTAGCCATCATACGTTCTATACGCCGACCGCCGTGGCGATGTTATATGTACTAGGTAAACATGAAGCCGCGACATCGTTGTTTCGTGACATGCAGAGTTTCTTCCCAGACCTGCAGCCAAAGAACAGAATATTTTACGTACTTCTCAAACCTATTGATGACACTCTGGAAGCACGTCGTCAGCAGGGCGACCCGGATGGCCCGGCTGACGTGGAAGAGATTTTTTCAATTTTGAGAAAAGAAATTAGCGATCCGACCAACCAATAGTCCGACTAGTGTCCAATATTTTGAGCGCCCGCTTTTGGCGAAAGCTGCCTCGGTTTTCGTAGGATTTCAGACGTACTGAACGGCAGCCATCGGTGAGAGCGGACGTTCTGGTCCAGGCGCTCGATAACTACACGCCAAAACTTCCGCTTACCGCGCAAAAGCCGCCTTCAGGCTAAACTCAGTGAAAACAGCCGCTTGTGACCCAAAGCCGTCCTTCGAGGAAAACCGAATAGAAGTTCAAACCCCCAGCCAATATTCGTTATCATGCAAAAAAATGTTGAGGGCATAATAATGAGCGCTCCCGAGCAATACGCCTGGATTCGGCGCATGCTGGTAGAGCACCCGGCATTCATAGTGTCGGGGCTTTATTTTGTCGCATCCCTAATCGGGCTTGTGTATTCGTGGGCTTTTTTACGCGCTTTCGGAATTAATGTATTTCGCTACGCGGAATTGAGTGATTTTCTTCTGGCATCACTAAAAGAGCCCTTCACCTGGTTGCTGGCAATACTCGCGGTAACTCTGGTTCTGTTCGACAATGTCATGAGCCGCCGTGTACAAGCAAGAGGTCCAGTTCGTTTTACGCGCTGGTACGGCAGCAAACGTTACCGGCAAATTAACTACTTAGTGTTAGTACTGCTCATTATATTTCTTCTGTTTGTCTATGCCACGGCAAACGAGAGAAAAATTCGAGATGGTAAGGGCGAAGTCGTTGGTGTACATCTTGCAGACGGGTCACCGCCAAAGCAGGAAATTATGCTGGGTACAACGGTAAAGTTCGTTTTTCTGTATGACCACGTAGGCGAACGAGTGAATATACATCCACATGAAAGTATTCTGTTGATTACTAAACCAGCGCCGAAAACAGGAAAAAAAGACCATTAATTGATTCGATATCTCAGTGGGCACGAGCGGCTGCTTCTGGCCGTTAGCTGCCCCCAAAATTAGCCGATATTAGGCCATCTGAGCGTCCGCTCCTGGTGAAAGCTGACATTTGGCTGTAGGTCGCCGAAACCCTTGTACCAGAGCGTCCGGTAAGCGCGCTAATGCAGAACTTGGGCTAGTATTGATGTAGAGGGCCGGTAATGGTCCACAGCGGATAGTCGACGGGCAATGGAAGATCGGCATTGAATGATCATGGAGAAGACGTATGAAGAACGTATTGTTGCTGATTGTCGCTGTGGGCGTGAGTTACGTTGCCTATTCCGAGTACCAGAAAAGACAATTAGTTGACAATGTTGCTGAGTACGTTAAAGACCCAGCTGTATACAGAGCCAAGCTTGCATCTGAGACTGCACGGCTTGAATGCGATACGATCTCGGATGTGACGCTCGTTAAGAATAAGGATGGAAGCGAACGACCCGCCCGCTTTCGTTGTGCATCGAATCACGAGACGTTTCTGATTGAGGAACGAATTTGTGCCGACGGCGACTACAGCAAGAGAGCATCTGGCGCACCGAAGCTTGGCAAAGTATACATGCCGCTCCATGTGCTGTGTTGGGATGTGAAACCAAATACATGAAGGAAGGACCGGGTCGGCTGGCAGTACCGAAGGCATAGTTCCAACGCTAGACGTTCGCTTCTGGCCGTTAGCTGTCCTTCGGTCTTGCTGATTTCTGATGGATTGAATGACCGCTATAGGCAAGAGCCAGGAATCGGAAACCTACTAGGGGGTTTGAATAGATGGACTTGAAAGTATTGGCAACAGTCTTCGGCGTCGTATTCCTTGCTGAACTTGGCGACAAGACGCAGCTCGCCACGCTGCTTTTTGCGTCAAAGTCTCCTGGTAATCTGATTGCGGTATTTATTGGAGCCTCGGCAGCCTTGATCTTCGCGTCTGCAATCGGGGTACTGGCTGGCGGTGTCATCTCTCAGTACGTTAGCCCAAAACACCTTTCGTATTTGGCAGGTGCGGGTTTTCTCCTGATTGGAGCCTGGACGATATGGCAAGGTGCCAACTTGAATTGAGCTTCAGATTTTCACGAATATCCGCTCGTGGCCCTAAAGCTAGAATAAGGGCTACGGGCCGCTACTGACCCAAAGCGGACACTGGCCAGGGGAATCATAATTGAGCAAGTCCCGCACCATCTATCTCGTATTCTCGACGCTATTGGCTGGTCCGGGCTATTCAATTGCCAGTGATGAGACTTGCTTCCACGCAGCGCCTTGGCCGGAAGCCAATTTGCTGTTTCGTGGCAGCTCGTATTGGCTCGGTGCCGATGGTGCTTTTTCAGTTGACCTTGGGGGCGGACGTTCACTTTGGTTATTCGGCGACAGCTGGATAGATTCAACGGGCAGCAAGTCTCGGAAGGGCGCGAATATGATCCGGAACAGCATTGCTATTCAAACTGGTTTGGATCCAGCAAACGCAAAAATCGAGTTCTTTTGGCAGGCAGAACCCAATGAAGAGCCGGAGCCGTTTTTTGAGACGGGAGCGAATGAATGGTATTGGCCTGGACACGGTGTTCGTACGGAAAGCGGCCTCGTCCTATTTCTCAATCGTCTTCATGCAACAAGTACTGGCCTTGGTTTCGAGTCGGTTGGATGGGATTCGCTGTTAATCGAAAACCCAGATAGTGATCCTCCTGACTGGCGTATTCGAAAACTGAAATCGCCCAACGACAGGCTTGGGATTCAAGTGGGATTCGCCAGTGTTCTGCTATATGAAGGATACGTTTATGCTTTCGGTTCGGCTGATCGGGACAAGACACATCCGATCTATGCGGCCCGATGGCCGCTAGACGCGGTCTCAAAAGGAGACCTGATGGCACCGGAGTGGTGGGGCGGGGAAGAAGCGGGCTGGATATTCAAGGATCCCGACTTGATTCGGGAGCCCCTTCTGACCGGCGGGCAGTCCGAAATGACCATACATTTCGATGCCCGATCTGGGCAATTTATTTCGGTACAGACACTGGGCTTCGGAAAGGCCCAGGTAGCGATGCGTGCGTCGCCAAGGCTGGCCGGCGAGTGGCTGACACCAACGGCAATTTTTGACCCGCCGGAAAATGAACGAAAAAACGTGATGATCTATGCGGGAAAAGCTCACCCTCAGTTCGAGGGCGCTGATCTCGTGCTCACATACGCAACAAACACCACAGAATTTTCAGAGCACATATCGGATAGCGAGATCTACTATCCGCAGTTCATCCGTCTATCGAGCTGCGATTCGAGATAGCGCGGGCGAGTATCCGCTTTTGGCCGCATGCGGACAATCATGTACACCTGATTGGCACAATTGGAACGTCCGCTTTGTGCGCAAGCCGACATCAGGCGCGCATCTGACAGGGTTCGATCTCGATCCGCACATTATTCGACGAGCTCTCCGGGGATTCCTCAGCTTTTCATCACTTGATAGTCATGATCTCATGGCCGCAGTGCCGCATTCTCCGGGGAAGACCATGGAGCATGCGAGGAGAATTCCATGATTGCCGCCGGAGCTGTGAGTCGGATCGAGACTCTTGTGAATCCACTGCGGGATTTGTTCAACGCCACAATGCACATGACGAGTTGGCTGGTTGTCGCCTTAATCGCATGGTGTCCGGCCGCATTGGCCATCGACGAGGACGTGCTCGCGACGTTGCTGGAAGATGCGCGTGCCGAAATGAAAATGCCGGGATTGCGGGCCGCGGTCCGGCTGGCGGACGGACGCATCGTGCGCGCGTCAGTCGGGCTCGCCGATAAGGAGGCCGAAATTCCGCTCAATGATTCGGTCGGGATGCCAGGCGGCAGCACCGGAAAGACATTTGTCGCCGCGCTGGCCATGCTCTTGGTTCAAGATGGTACGCTGTCGCTCGACGATCCGGCATCAAAGTGGCTCGGCGACACCTCCTGGTTCAACAGGCTGCCGAACGCGAAAGAGATACGGGTGCGCCACCTGCTGTCACATACATCAGGAATATCCGACTACCCAAGCACAATGTCGTTTCGATTGGCCATGATCGGCCGCGTGCTGCGCCACGGGAGCGCGCGCTTCGAACCGGAGGAACTCATCGGTTTTGTGCTTGGCAAAAAGCCCCTCTTTCCGCCGGGTGAGGGGTTCCGCTACACGGACGCAGGTTACCTGGTGCTTGGTCGGCTCATTGAAGCTGCCACCGGTCGGAATTATTACGATCTTCTGGCCGAGCGCATTCTAGAGCCTCATGAGCTGCATGAGGTGCGGCCGGCCGACACGTCCGTTCTGACAAATATCACGCCCGGATATACGGGTGGTGCACGGAACCTGAAAAAGGATGGTCGGATGAAGTTTGATCCGAGCTCGGAGTGGACCGGTGGAGGTCTCATAACCAATCCGACCATGCTGGTCCAGTTCTATGCCGCACTGGCCGAGGGCCGCATCGTCCGGCCTGAGAGCTTCGCCGAGATGTTGGACGGCGGCTGGCGCAATCCAAAGGCACCTGATTTGCACTATGGTTTCGGCATATTTGTACGCCACAGCAACAATTCATTCGGCCATGGCGGGCTCTGGCCAGGGTACCGGACACATGTCGGTCACCATTTGCCGACGGGGACGACGATCGCCGTGCAGACGAACCGCGATGGCCGCCTGGACATGGAAGCGCTGGTGAACCGGATTGCAGCGATAGTGCTGACAAGGTAAAGATACGCTATTGCCAGAGTGAGGATAGAAAAGTGAAACGATTCATGTTGCTGCATTTTGGATTTGAAAAGCCTACGCCGGAGATCATGTCGGCCTGGCGCAAATGGTTTGAATCGGTCGCGGACAAGACCGTGGATCAAGGGGGCTTTCATGGCGGCGCACGTGAAATATCGCACGACGGAAGCAAGGACCTGCCAATGGGCGCGGAATCCATCACGGGCTATTCGATCATCAACGCGGAGAGTCTTGCTGATGCGGAAAAGATTGCCGGGAACAACCCGTTTATCGCTAGCATCCGTGTCTACGAAATAATGGAGCAATAGCTGCACAAAACCGTGCTCGAACCGAAGGGTTTGCAGAATCCTCTGTTCGACGCCGGTGCTAGCGAGTTTCGTCGACCTCATCCATCGCGACGTTGACGAGCAGGCGACTCCGCACGAAGTCGATGACAAAGTCGCGTTGCGTAAACAGGCCGGCTCCCAGAATTGCAGCCGGGCGGTCGCTAAGCATGAGCGTTTCGAAAATATCGACATCGGCAATCGAAAATTCTTCGTTTCGCCAACGGATACGCGCCGTGGTCACTTCTTCTGCTTCGAGCCAGGCGACGAGGGGAGAGCTCTCAAGGGCGCCCGATAACAGCGTATCGCGCCGTAATTTCCGGGGCGTAATACCGAGACTGAGAACGCCCGGCCAGTTAATCATATTGAAGCCGGCACCGAGATCGAACACAGCCGTTATATGCCAACCGTCGATTTCGACGTCGATGAAGTACACGGTTGGGCCACCATTCCCGATTGGCCTGACCCTCATTGGAACAGATGCCCAGCCCCGATAAGCTCTACGAGCAACCAGGTCCGGTGGGTACAGTCTAATGACGCGATCCCTGGTCGAAAATCCGACAGCATACTGGCGCAGGAAATCGACGCCCAGGACACCGTCAATGCTGGTTCCTGCCTCGGTCTCCCCAGGCAATGAAACAATCCGGGGATTGGCCCAGACTTCACTGCCAACCGCCAGGCGCTCGATGTCCAGCAACGCATGTTTGCCGGAGGCAACAACGCCGTGGATGAGCACGAACTTGCCCGGAATGGGTTCCAGTGCGAGTTCTTTGCGCGGACTGTCGAATACGGCGGAAATGCTTGCGGCGGTATCCAGCACGAAATCATAGGGTCCCTGACCGTTTAATCGAGCTTCAACGACAATGCGGCCGCCGTCTTCGATGTGGTAGGGCGCGACGGCCAGCGCGTCGTCAATATCCAGCACGCCGGCGCAACCTTGCAGCGCCAGGCATGTAGTGATTCCAAGAATCCTGAGATTCAGATTTGCGCACATGATCATACTCTTGTATTCGACGTTACAATCAACCTTAAAGTTCGACTTCCCGCCTTGGTCAAAATGATATGGTAGTTTCCATGACTGTCGCGCCGATCGCTTTGGACGAAGCTTTGGAGGCCTGATCAAGTGAATATTCTGGTTATAGATGTTGGTGGATCGAACGTAAAAATTCTCACGTCCGAAGAAAAGGAGCGCAGAAAATTTCCGTCTGGCGCGGCCCTCACGGCTGCGCAAATGGTCGAGGAAGTCAAGGCGCTGGCATCCGATTGGACCTATGACGCTGTCTCAATCGGTTATCCGGGCAAGGTCAAGCACGAACGCATTGTGGCCGAGCCGCACAACCTTGGCCGCGGGTGGCTTGGTTTCGATTTCTCGGCCGCCCTCGGCTGTCCGGTCAAACTAATCAACGATGCGGCAATGCAGGCGCTGGGTGATTATCATGGCGGCAGCATGCTGTTTCTTGGCTTGGGCACCGGGCTTGGATCCGCGATGATCGTCGATGGCACTATCGTGCCGATGGAGCTTGGTCATCTTCCTTACAAGAGAAGAACGTTCGAAGACTATGTTGGTGCTGCGGCGCTGAAGCGGAAGGGAATAAAGAGGTGGCGCGAGGATGTCATCGACGTGATTGCCATACTGAGTGACGCATTAGTGCCTGACGAAGTCTTGCTCGGCGGCGGCAAAGTCAGGAAGCTCGAGGCGCTGCCAAGCGGCTGCCGCCGCGGTAAGAACGCTGATGCGTTCACGGGTGGGATTCGCCTGTGGGCGGACTATCCATCCGCACAAGAATAGCCAGGAGACCGCATGCAACTCGGAATGATCGGATTCTGTCCGCAAGCCGATACGGTTTTGGCGGTAACCGGGAGAGTCCGAACGATCAGGGATCGAGTCGAACAATCACGGCATCAGCAATCGGGATGATTTCATCGACGGGCAAATCGGCGGAAGACGCGTGTTTTCGAATGGCGTCCTCGCTGCTGGCCTGGTAGATGCAGACAGTACCCGGCGTGCCACCTTCTTCGCCTGACACGTAGGAACGAATCCAGCGGATGTCATCCGACATGTCGTTGCCGACGTCAGTGGAGCGCGCGGTCTCACTATCGAAGAGATTGGCCGCATCCCGCTTTGAATGTCGGTTCTTGACCCCACATAGAAATTAGTGCGCCTTGCGTAACGCCAGTTGTGTACTATAGCTTGTGAGTACTCCAATTAGAGAAATGTGATAACCAAACCGAATACTCGCAGTCGCTTGAACTTCGGTATGACAACGCTGGTGCTGACAATCCTGGCTGCGCCAGCGGCGTGTTTTGCTGGCGACGAAAGTGCCAGCGACATTGATGCGCACGCTGACGGTCCGGCCGATGACAACGAGTGGATTAAGGCACGCCTTACACACATCGGATGGTGCCGATAGGCTCGCGTGACGAATAGGCCGCCAAGCTGCTAAAGCAGCATCGCAATGACAGCAACCCGAAGGAGCAGCATATGCCTCACTATCTCATCGCACAGGTCAAGGTAAACGACGATGGCTGGATTCCCGAGTACGCTGCGAAAGTACACGACATTGTGCATCGCCACGGCGGTAAATACCTGTCGCGCAGCGGCAACATAAAGACGCTCGAAGGTCCCGAGTCGACGTCGAGCCTGGTCGCCGTAATCGAGTTTCCGACCGGGGATTCTCTGCAGGCATTCGTTGATGACCCGGAATACGCCCCATATGCAAAAGCACGCCAGGATGGAACCGACAGCTTCTTTATCGCGATTGACGATACCGATGTAGCCGGCAGTATTCCTTACCTAAGCGCTGGGGGCTGATCCGGGATTCCGGGCAGCTGCGACCTTGTCGCAGATATACTCGCCGATGGGTATCGCTGATGTTGCGGCGGGCGAGGGCGCGTTACAGACGTGCAGGCTGCGCGGGCTCTGCGCAATCAGGAAGTCGTGCACGAGCGTGCCGTCACGCAGCACGGCCTGCGCCCGAATTCCGGCCGGATAGGGTTCGAGGTCCCGCAACCGGATTGACGGACAGTACTTCTGCACGCGCGTGAGGTAGCCGGGCTTCCAAATAGAGTCCCACATCTCGGCGATGCCAGCCCTGAGGTTCCCGAATAGGACTTTCCAGAACCCCGGGAACATCATCATGTCTTTGACGTCGCGCGGGCTTACGTTGATGCGCCCGTAGCCCTCGCGCTTCCAGCCCTGCACGGCATTTGGACCCACGGTCACGGAACCGTCGATCATTCGCGTGAGATGCACGCCCAGAAACGGCAGGTCCGGGTCGGGAATCGGATAAATCAGGTGCCCTACGATATCGTTCATGCGCTCGGGTAAGCGGTAGTACTCGCCACGGAAAGGAACGATCTGAAAATCGATGTCGATGTCGAGCATTCTCGTGACCCGGTCAGCCATGAGGCCGGCACAGCTGATCAGGTAGCCTGTCTCGATGGCTTCACGATCAGCCGTCGTAACCACGATCGAATCAGCATTCTCACTGAGATCCATTACACGGGTACCCAGGCGAATTTCTCCACCCAACTCGCGGAATTGCTCGGCCATTCGCCTGCAGATGCTGCGGTAATCGACGATGCCGGTCGTCCTGACCAGGAACGCGCCTATTCCGCTCACATTGGGTTCACGCCGGCGCAGCTCGTCGGCATCGATCAGCTCGACATCAAGTCCATTTTCTTTGCAACGTTCGAACAGTGCGAGCATACGCTCGTGTTCGAGCGCGTTCGTTGCCACCAGCAGTTTTCCGCACTGCACGTAAGGTATGTCATGTGCCTCGCAGAAATCGATGGTCGCAGTAGCACCGGCCTTGCAGAATTTCGCTTTGAGGCTGCCCGGTGCGTAATAGACGCCGGCATGAATGACACCGCTGTTGTGACCGGTTTGATGACTCGCAAGCTGCGGCTCTTTCTCGAGCAACAGTACCGTGCAATCAGGCTGTTTTTTTTTCAGCTGCCATGCCGTTGATACACCGACGATGCCGCCGCCAATAACGACGTAGTCATACATTTGCGTGTTTACTCGATACCGCCCATGGAATGGAACTTGGTTTCAAAGTATTCGGCCATGCCTTCCTTGCCACCCTCAGAACCGATGCCCGATTGTTTCCACCCGCCGAAGGGTGCGACCTCGGTTGAAAATACACCGGAGTTGGAGCAGACGATGCCGTATTCCAGGCGCTCGGCAACACGAATGACACGGCCAATATCGCGGGTACAGTAATAAGCCGCGAGGCCGTACTCGGTATCGTTAGCCCGTTCGATGACTTCATCCTCGGTTGCAAACGTCTGGATTGCCGCGATCGGGCCGAAAATTTCTTCGGTTGCGAGCCGCATGTCCCCGGTGACGCCCGTGATCAGCGTTGGTTCGAAGAAACAGTGGCCCAACTCATGAATGCCCCCGCCGGTCAGAATATCTGCGCCTTTTGCCTTCGCGTCGTCAACGAACGCCTGCATGTCGCGCACTGCCGCCTGGTTGACAAGGGGGCCAGTGGTCGTGTCCTTGTCGAAGCCATCACCGACATGAAGCGCTTCGATTGCCTTTTTGAGTTTCGCCGTGAATTCCGCCGCGACACCGTCCTGGACATAGATACGGTTCGTGCAAACACAGGTCTGCCCGCAGTTGCGAAACTTGGTACCCATGCAGTCGGTGACCGCCGCGTCGATGTCTGCGTCGTCGAAAACGATAAACGGCGCATTACCGCCAAGTTCGAGTGAGATCTTCTTGACACCGGTTGCGCACTGTTTCATGAGTTGTTTGCCAACTGCCGTCGATCCCGTGAACGTGAACTTGCTGATCTTCTCGTGTTGCGTCAGTACTTTGCCTATCTCGCCCGAGTTCGAACCGGCAACAACGTTGATGACCCCTTTGGGAATGCCGGCCCTGTCGGCCAGGTCGCACATGGCAAGCGCGGAGAGCGGCGTTTCCGTGGCAGGCTTGATTACGATTGTGCATCCGGCAGCGAGTGCAGGGCCTGCCTTTCGACCGATCATCGCATTCGGGAAATTCCAGGGCGTAATACAGCCAACGACACCGACAGCCTGTTTATAGGTTTGCAGACGTCGATCATTGGAAATCGTGGGAATGGTATCCCCCATGACGCGTTTGCATTCCTCGGCGTAGTATTCGATAAACGAAGCACCGTAGGCGATCTCACCAACTGACTCATACAGGGGCTTACCCTGTTCCGCAGTCATGATGGCGCCGAGGTCATCCGCGTTTTCCATCAGCAGGTCAAACCAGCTGCGCAGCAGGACTGCACGCTGTTTTGCCGGCGTTCGGCTCCACGTTTTGAAGGCGATGGCGGCGGTTTCCACGGCACGGGTAGCATCGGCGGCATCGCCGTTGGCTGTTCTTGTGACAACCTCACCAGTGGCCGGATTGGTCACCTCGATGGTGCCGGCACCACCGGCGACCCACTCGCCGTCGATGAAATTCTGGGTCCTCAGCAGCGATGCGTCCTTTAGCGTCAGCATGGTCTTGTCTCGCAGGGTAGTGTTGGTTCTGATCGGAAGCGCATTTTGCCATCTCGCCGCTGCCAGAACAGGGCTTTTTTCCCGCAGCAAATGAGCCGGTTTCGGCATTGCACGGCTGACTGTGATTGCCGTATAATCGCGCGCCTGCGCACCAGTAGGGGCCGAGGTACGAGCCAGCCTGACGGCAGCTCGAGGACCCCTTGCTACCAAGGTCTTGGTAGCCACAGGCCCCATTCAGGGGTTTTTTGTTGTCTGAGGACAGCGATATTGCGCTGGGAATGAATGGGCCATTGGCCCATTTTTTGTTTTAGAAATATTAAGTTAGGTTAGTTTCTTAAGGCAGTTTCGGAATGACGGGAGATGAGTTGTCGGCACTGCTTGCGCCGACCGTCGAGCGACTGGGCTATGAGCTGGCTGACCTCGAGGTTCGACTGGGCGGGAAAAATGGCCTGGTCAGGTTGTTTATCGACAGTCCGGAGGGCATCGGGCTCGACGATTGTGCAAAAGTCAGCCGCGCCGTGAGTGCGCTGCTGGATGTAGAGGATCCGGTGCCGGGGAACTACAACCTCGAAGTGTCGTCGCCCGGGCTGGACAGGAAGTTAAGGAAAGTTGAACATTTTCAAAGATTTATCGGTCAGACTGTCAAGGTCAAACTGCGCTTCCCGTTGGAGGGGCGCAGGCGATTCCGCGGCACGTTGTTGTCGGCGGGTGACCAGAACATTGTGGTCGAGGTGGACGGTGAGTCGTACAGCCTGGCGCTGGCGACGATCGATACGGCTCGACTGGTGCCGGACGAAGTCTGATCCGTGCGGGATTTTTGGAGTTTCAGGTAATGAGTAAAGAGATTTTGATGGTGGTCGACGCCGTTTCCAACGAGAAAGGCGTTGAGAAAGACATCATATTTGAGGCAATCGAGGCCGCTTTGGCGTCTGCTACCCGCAGAAAGCACGGCGAGGATATCGATGTGCGCGTCGCGATCGATCGCGAGACGGGCGAATATGACACGTTCCGGCGCTGGCTCGTGTTTGAAGACGAGTCGGCCGAGCTTGAGGAGCCGGATCGCGAGCTGCGCATGATCGACGCCGTCGATATCGATGAAAATGCGGAGCCCGGTGGCTACGTTGAAGTCCCGATGGAGTCGGTCGAGTTTGGCCGCATCGCCGCCCAGACCGCGAAGCAGGTCATCGTGCAAAAAGTACGCGAAGCGGAGCGCGAGCAGGTTGTCGAAGAATACAAGGAACGTGAAGGTGAGATGTTGTCGGGCCTCGTCAAGCGCGTGGACCGTAACGGCGTCTATATCGATCTCGGTGGCAACGCGGAGGGCTTCGTGCCGCGGGAACATATGGTGCCGCGCGAGCCCGTGCGCCCGCAGGATCGCATCAAGGCTCTGCTGACAGAAGTCCGATCCGAGCCACGAGGTCCCCAGCTGTTCATGACCCGGACGTCGCCGCTGTTCCTCGTCGAGCTGTTCAAAATCGAGGTGCCCGAAGTTGGCCAGGGCATGATCGACATCCTGGGAGCTGCCCGTGATCCGGGTCTGCGCGCCAAGATCGCGGTGCGAAGCAACGATAATCGTATCGATGCCGTCGGTGCCTGCGTCGGTATGCGCGGATCTCGCGTCCAGGCCGTTTCCAACGAACTGGCGGGAGAACGGGTAGATATTATTCTTTACGACGACAACCCGGCGCAGTTCGTGGTCAATGCCATGTCGCCGGCTGAGGTCGTTTCGATTGTCGTCGATGAAGACAAACACAGCATGGATATCGCGGTCGAAGAGGACAAGCTGTCCCAGGCCATCGGTCGCGGCGGTCAGAATATTCGCCTTGCCAGTGAGTTGACCGGTTGGGAACTCAACGTCATGACGGCGGCAGATGCCGAAGAGAAGAGCGAAGCGGAGACGCGCGAGCTGATCGAGCTGTTTTCGACGCAGCTTGACGTTGACGCGGAAGTTGCCCTGATCCTGGTTCAGGAAGGCTTTTCGACCATCGAGGAAGTCGCCTACGTGCCGGCGTCCGAACTCGTTGCCATCGAAGAGTTCGATGAGGATATTGTCGACGAGCTGCGCAGCCGCGCGCGTGATGTATTGCTGACCCAGGCAATCGTGCAGGAAGAGAAGATTGACGAAGTCGAACCCGCCGAGGACCTCTTGAGTCTCGAAGGAATGGACAAGGGGCTTGCGTTCCTGCTGGCCAGTAAAGGTGTCGTTACCCGCGAGGACCTCGCGGAGTTGGCGACCGATGACCTGCTCGAAATCAATGAGATGGATGCAGACGATGCGGCTGCGCTAATAATGAAGGCGCGCGCTCATTGGTTCGAGGAAGAACAGCAGGCGTAACAGCCTCTACGACATGCGGAGTTTAATGTATGGCTGAAGTGACAGTTACACAATTTGCAGAGGTGCTGAAGGTGCCGGTCGAAAAGTTGCTGGCGCAGCTGGACGAGGCCGGGATCAAGGTCAGCGGCTCTGATGACACGATCAGCGACGATGCAAAGCTCGAACTGCTGTCTCACTTGCGTCGTGCTCATGGTCAGGAGGACACGCCGGCGACGGCAGCGGCGCCGCGACGGATTACGCTGAAACGCAAATCGCAGTCGGAATTGCGCCTGTCAGGAGCCCAGGGGCGTGCGCGCACCGTGAACGTCGAGGTTCGGCGCAAACGGACGTATATCAAACGCGACGTATTGGAGAAGCAGGCGCAGGAAGAGCAGGCAGAGCTGGATCGCGTGCGGCGCGAGGAAGAAGAACGCGTCGCGGCCGCCGCGCGGGAGCAGGAACGTCTGAAGGCCGAGGAGGACAAGGCAGCCAAGCGCGCCGAAGCAGAGCGCGAAAAAGAAAAGCAGGCGCAGGAAACCGCCGAAGAAGAGGCGCGTAGGGCCGTTGAGCAGGCGTCCGCTGCTGCCGCCGAAGAGAAAGCACGCCTCGAAAAAGCCGAAGCCGATGCGCGGGCTCGCCGGGCGAAAGAAAAAGCGAAGCCCAAACCAGGTCGCGGCGAAACGCGCTACGGGCGCAAGGAACTGCATGTTGCCGGTGACAAGAGTGGTCGCCGCAGACGTAAGACACCGACACGCCGCCGCCCGGTAACCGTCGGCGGCGATTCAAAGCACGGATTCGAGCGTCCTACTGCACCGGTTGTCCACGAAGTGGAGATACCCGAGAGTATTTCCGTCGCTGAACTGGCGCAGCGCATGGCGATCAAGGGAAACGAAGTCGTCAAGGTCCTGTTCAATATGGGCGCGATGGTGACGATTAACCAGGTCATCGATCAGGACACCGCGACACTGGTTGTTGAAGAACTCGGTCATATCGCCAAGCAAATCGACTCGGCCGATATGGACGAAAAGCTGCTTGCCGATGAAGAAGAGACGGGCGGCGAAGCCGTTTCCAGGTCACCGGTAGTAACTATCATGGGTCACGTCGATCACGGCAAGACCTCGTTGCTTGACTATATTCGCCGTACCAAGGTGGCGGATCATGAAGCCGGCGGTATCACCCAGCATATCGGCGCCTACTCGGTAAAAACCGATAAAGGCAAGATCACGTTCCTCGATACACCGGGGCATGCGGCGTTCACGGCGATGCGCGCGCGCGGCGCCCAGGCGACCGACATCGTCGTACTTGTGGTTGCAGCAGATGATGGCGTTATGCCGCAAACCGTCGAAGCCATTCAGCACTCGAAAGCGGCCGGTGTGCCTTTGGTTGTTGCCATCAACAAGATTGATCGGGACAACGCGGACCCCGAACGCGTCAAGAACGAACTGTCGCAACACGAAATCATTCCAGAAGACTGGGGCGGCGAGCAGATGTTCGTCAATGTCTCAGCCCTGAAAGGTGACGGTATTGACGAACTCCTCGATGCCATTTTATTGCAGGCCGAGGTCATGGACCTCAAAGCTGTTGCCGACGGTCCGGCACGTGGACTGGTCATCGAATCGAGCCTCGAAAAAGGCCGCGGTGCGGTGGCCACCTTACTGGTCCAGGCCGGCACGCTGCGGCAGGGCGACATGATTATCGCGGGAGAGGAGTACGGCCGGATACGCAACATGTTTGACGAATCGGGCGCCTCGATCGAGGAAGCGGGCCCTTCGACACCTGCGGTGGTTCTTGGCCTGTCGAAAACGCCGAGTGCGGGCGACGATTTCCTCGTCGTCAAGAACGAGCGCAAAGCGCGTGAAGTGGCCGAATTCCGCCAGAGCAAGACGCGCGATGCCAAGCTGGCGCAGCAGCAGGCGTCCAAGCTCGAGGACATGTTCAGCAAGATGGAGGAGGGCGAATCTGCCACCATCTCGGTGATCATCAAGTCGGATGTGCACGGCAGTGCCGAGGCGCTGCGCGATGCGTTGACCAATCTGTCAACCGAAGAGGTCAAGGTTAATGTTCTGAGTTCGAGCGTCGGCGGAATCACGGAAACCGATGCCAACCTGGCGGCCGCATCCAATGCGGTGATTATCGGCTTTAATGTTCGTGCCGATGCGGCAGCACGCACGGCGATTAAGGAGTCCGGTGTGGACGTCCGTTACTACAGCATCATTTATGAAGCGATCGACGATGTCAGGGCAGCATTGACCGGCCTGCTGGCGCCGGAGATTCGTGAACAGATCGTCGGACTGGCCGAGGTCAAGGAAGTCTTCAGTTCGCCGAAGTTCGGTGACATTGCCGGCTGCATTGTCAGCGAGGGCTACGTGAAGCGTTCCAATCCTATTCGTGTGCTGCGCGATAATGTGGTTATTTACGAAGGCGAGCTGGAGTCGTTACGTCGCTTCAAGGATGACGTCAATGAAGTTCGCTCAGGCACCGAGTGTGGCATCGGCGTCAAGAACTACAGCGACGTCAAAGTCGGCGACCAGATCGAATGTTTCGAGCGTGTCGAAGTCGCCCGGACGCTGGACTGATCGCCGACGGTGAATTGCTATGCCTCGTGAATTTTCCCGAAATCAGCGTCTTGGCAACCAGGTGCTGCGCACGCTCAATGAGCTGCTGCGATTCGAGACCAAGGACCCACGTCTCGAAGGTGTTTCACTCTCGGCCGTCAACCTGTCTCGTGACCTGAGTGTGGCCCAGGTGTATTTCAGCATGCTCGATCCAAACGCAGACCCGGCACCCGTTCAGGAAGGTCTCGAAAAGGCAACCGGCTTCCTGCGTTCGAAGCTGGGCCGCGCGATCAAGGTGCGGCATGTGCCGGAACTGCGATTCGAGCATGACGATAGCGCGGCGGAGGGCCAGCGCATCGCCGATTTGATCGAGGGTGCGATCAGCTCAGAAAAATCGCGGTGACCGCAAAGAATGCGCCTCGGGCAAAAAAGCCGAAAGACGCGGTGGATGGGCTGCTGCTACTGAACAAACCGCCCGGAATGAGCTCCAACCGGGCTCTGCAGGCTGTTAAACGACTATTGAATGCGAAGAAAGCCGGGCACACCGGCAGCCTGGATCCCGCGGCGACCGGCATGTTGCCGTTGTGTTTTGGCGAAGCGACGAAGATCTGTGCCTACCTGCTGAATGCGGACAAAACCTACCGCGTGACAGCGCGACTCGGATCCGCGACTGATACGGGGGATGCCGACGGACAGGAAACCGCGACGGCGGCGATTCCCGAGCTGTCCGCCGATGACTGGGACGCCATTCTGCAGACCTTCGTGGGGGAAACCAGGCAGATACCACCGATGTATTCGGCGCTGAAAAAAGACGGCAAACGGCTGTACGAGCTTGCCAGGAAGGGGGAAACGGTTGAGCGGGAGCCGCGACCGATAACCATTCATGAGATTCGACTCCTGGAGTGTGCGGGGTCCAGGCTCGTCTTTCGCGTGGCCTGTTCCAAGGGCACCTACATTCGGACGCTGGTGGAGGACATCGCCCGCCGTGCCGACACCGTCGCTCACACAGCGCGACTGCACCGGGAGTCGGTGGGTCCTTTCCGCGCCGAGGACATGCTCGACCTGACGGCAGTCGAGGCCCTGGCCCGGGACAGTCAGCCTGCGCTTCGCGCGCGGCTGCTGCCCCCGGACGTGGCATTGGTGGAGTTTCCGCCGGTGTGCCTGGACGAGCACGCCGAACTACGTTTCAACGGCGGGCAGTCGGTGACGGTAACTGCCGAGAAAGGGACGGGGCAGGCCCGGGTATACGGCGTTGGCCATCGTTTCCTGGGCGTGGGCGAGCTTCTGGGCGACGGCAAACTGGCGCCGCGCCGAATTTTTCTCATGCCCGTAAAAAACCCTGTAGAACTTTGATTATGGGGTATGAATGGACCCGAACAGACGCTAGAATACCGCGCTCTGAAAAGGGCTATATATAGAGTTAATTGGAGTATTTGTAAGATGCCACTGTCAAGTGAAGCAAAGCAGAGCATTGTCGCCGACTATGCGCGTGGCGAAGGCGATACCGGTTCCCCCGAGGTTCAGGTTGCGCTGCTTTCGAAAAGGATTGCCGAGCTTACCGAGCACTTCGGCGAGCACAAGAAAGATCACCACAGCCGTCAGGGTCTGCTGAAGATGGTGAACAAGCGTCGCAAGCTGCTTGATTACCTCAAGGCCAGGGACCAGGATCGCTACCGCGAGCTGATTACCCGGCTCGGTCTGCGCCGCTAATTCAGCGAGCGTTTAACAAGGTCAACATGTAGCTGACGCGTCGTTCCTCGCCGGGACGCGCCGACGCCTCTCATTGGCCACATTTCTCTTATTTGAGTACACATTGTGAAATCAACGACAAAAACGTTTCAGTATGGCGAACACAAGATAACTATCGAGACAGGGGCGATCGCTCGTCAGGCCGACGGTGCTGTCCTCGTCGACATGGCCGAAACCCAGGTTCTGGTCACCGCTGTTGGTCGCAAGACTGCGGAAGCGGGGAGAGATTTCTTTCCGTTGACGGTGAACTACCAGGAAAAGACCTATGCCGCAGGCAAGATCCCTGGTGGCTTCTTTAAGCGTGAAGGTCGCCCGGGCGAGAAAGAGGTTTTGACGTGTCGCCTGATCGACCGTCCGGTACGGCCGCTTTTCCCCAAGGGTTTCACCAATGAAGTGCAGATCATCGCTACGGTGATGTCGCTGAACCCCGATGTCGATCCCGACATTCCGGCCATGATCGGCGCATCCGCCGCCCTGGCAATTTCAGGAATGCCGTTTGCCGGCCCAATCGGTGCGGCCAAGGTTGGCTACAGGGCGGGCGAGTATATTCTCAACCCGGGGGTTGCGGCGGTGGCCGAATCCGAGCTGGAGCTCATCGTTGCGGGTACCAAAGACGCCGTTCTCATGGTGGAGTCGGAGGCTCATGAGCTGCCGGAAGATGTCATGCTCGGAGCGGTCATGTTCGGCCATGAGCAGATGCAGACCGCGATCGATGTGATTAACGAGCTGGCGGCGGAAGTCGGTAAGCCCGCCTGGGACTGGCAGGCACCCGAGGCGGACCAGGATCTCGCCAGCGCTGTTGCGGCTGCGGCGGAGTCCGGACTCGCCGATGCCTACCGCATTACGGACAAGCAGGATCGCCAGGCTGCCGTTGGCGAAGCCAAAGCCGCGGCGATCGAAGCGCTTGCCGGTAGTGACGCGGCCCGATGGTCTGCGGATGACGTCAATGGCGCGCTGTCGAAGCTCGAAAAAACTATCGTCCGGCAGCGGGTCATCAAAGGTGAGCCCCGAATTGACGGACGTGACAGGAGCACGGTGCGCCCCATCGACGTCGAAGTCGGGCTTTTGCCGCGCGCGCATGGTTCGGCGGTATTCACACGTGGCGAGACGCAGGCGATAGTCGTGGCGACGTTGGGTACGGGGCGCGATGCCCAGCTCATCGATTCCATTCAGGGCGAGCGTAAAGAACCGTTCATGCTGCACTACAACTTTCCGCCGTACTGTGTGGGTGAAACCGGATTTATCGGCTCAACCAAGCGCCGCGAAATCGGTCACGGCAAGCTGGCGCGTCGCGGTATTCAGGCGGTCATGCCCGACATGGAAGAATTTGGGTACATCATTCGCGTCGTCTCCGAAATCACGGAATCCAATGGTTCCAGCTCCATGGCGTCAGTTTGTGGTACGAGCCTGGCGTTGATGGATGCGGGCGTGCCGATCAAGGCGCCTGTTGCCGGTGTCGCGATGGGTCTCGTCAAGGAGGGCGACGACTTCGCGGTTCTGACCGATATCCTGGGCGATGAGGATCACCTCGGTGACATGGATTTCAAGGTCGCAGGCACCGATAATGGCATCACCGCGCTGCAGATGGACATCAAGATTCAGGGCATTACGCGTCAGATCATGAGTAAAGCGCTCGATCAGGCACGTGATGCGCGCCTGCACATTCTGGGTGAGATGAACAAGGTGATCGGCGAACCCCGCGCCGAGATGTCCGAGTGGGCGCCGACCATCATGACCATGAAGATCGATCCCGAGAAGATTCGCGACGTTATCGGTAAGGGAGGCGCGGTAATTCGTGCGATCACGGAGGAGACGGGCGCGTCGGTCGACATCGACAACGACGGCACGATTCGCATCGCGTCCGTTGACGGCGCATCCGGCAAGGAAGCACGACGTCGCATCGAGTTGATTACCGCCGATGTCGAAGTTGGTCGTGTCTACGAGGGCAAAGTCGCCCGGCTAATGGACTTCGGCGCGTTTGTGACGATCCTCCCGGGTAAGGATGGCCTCGTCCACATCTCACAGATCTCGAATGAGCGCGTTGAGAAAGTCAGTGACAAACTGGCAGAAGGCGACGTCGTGCAGGTCAAGGTCCTCGAGGTCGACCGGCAGGGTCGTGTCCGGCTATCGATGAAGGAAGTCAACGCGGCCTGATGTAGAGGCGATCGCGCCCTGGAGCGGTTCCTACATGCCTGGTCTCGCCCCGTAGGGTTCCAGGAACTCCAGGATACGGTCCGGCAGGTAGAATGTCGGACGCCAGGGCAGGCCGCCATTGATGAAACCCACGTGGCCGCCGGACTCGGCGACCTCGAGCGTCACGTGCTCGGACAGGCGGTCAGGCGTCGGGATCACGTGCGGCGTCATGAACGGGTCGTCCGCCGAGTTCACGATGAGCGTCGGTTTCTTTATCCCTTTTAGATAGTGAACGGAGCTGCAGCGATCGTAGTAATCGTGCCTGTCGGCGAAGCCGTGCAGCGGCGCCGTTACAGCGTCGTCAAATTCGGCAAACGTGCGCGCTTTCATTGCCCGGTCCCAGTCGAAGGCCGCCGTGTAGCGATCAAACTTGCGTGTCACTGCTAACTTCATGTTCTTTAGTAAGATACGTCGATAAACTTTTGAAAAACCAATATTTAATGCATCTGCGCATTCGTGCAGGTCAAGCGGTACCGAGACGGCCGTCGCCGCACTCAAGGGCGTGTCGGTGCCCGATTCGCCAAGGTATTTGAGCAGCACGTTTCCGCCCAGGGAGTAGCCTACGGCAAGCAACGGGCCGGGGTTTTGCGAGCCGTCTCGCTTCGCCTGCAGCCGATTCAGGAAGAAGCGCAAGTCGTTTGTTTCGCCGGCGTGGTAGCGACGCGGCAGCCGGTTGCGGTAGTCGCCGCAGTCCCGAAAATGCAGCACGCAGGAGCGCCAGCCCCGGTCGCGAGCGACTTCCATGAGCATGCGGGCATACGAGGACTCGGCCGAGCCTTCAAGGCCGTGCAGTATAACGAGGAGCGGCGCGGCGTCGGGCATGGAATCGGCTTCCGTGAGCCAATCGACGGCCGTCGTGTCACCATCCGGCAGTTCCAGGTTCTCACGACGCAGTGCCGGGCGGCCGCGCCAGGCCCACGGCAGGCTCGGAAAAATCGTCTGAGCGTGGCGGTTTCGCAGCCAGCGTGGCGGCTCGAATTCGCTTCGAATTATGCGGGTATCGGTGGTTTCTGGGCTCATCGCCGCAATTTCACCAGGGCTGTCAGTTACCAGGTAAAAATGGCAAAAAAAATGGCCCCCCGCTTTCGCAGGGGGCCCGCCGTAGAGTGATTTCACCTTCAGGCATTCGCAACAGGGGGCGGGGGAGCGTATCCCCGTTGCAGGGGTGAAGCTAGGCTATCCAAGGGGTTGCTGTCAAGGCGTAAACGCCTACCAGGGCCCGTTTTCGATCGCCGCCAGGGTCGCTGAGTCAGTGCGCACGGCGGTTTCGCCCCGCAGTGGTTCGAGGCGCCAGTTTTCAATGGCCCACTCCCAGACCTCTGAAAGTTGGCAAGACCGCAGCTCTTCAGGCGGCTCCTGCCGCAGGGCGACGAGCGCAGCCACCAGCACGTCCGTCCTGCCATCCAGCGGGATGCCCATCGCGCCCGTTAGTTTGCTCAGTTTGTCGCCGTTCGGATGCGTGATGACGGGGATATGGATGTAGGCTGGCGTCTGATAGCCCAGCAGCTGTTGCAGCCATATCTGGCGCGCTGTCGAGTCCATCAGATCAATGCCGCGCACAACCTCCGTGATGCTCTCGATTGCATCGTTCACGACCACCGCGAGATGGTATGCGATCAATCCATCGCGCCTGCGAATGACGAAATCCCCGGACTCCTGCTCGAGATTTTGAGTTTGCAGGCCTTGCAGCCCGTCCACGAACGAAACCGGAGTGTCCGTCGTTCGCAAACGAATGGCGGTCTCCGCCGCGGTGCAGCCATTCCGGCACGTTCCGGGGTAAATTGCACCAAGACGCCCTCTCGGGGCATCGGCAAGGTCACGGCGTGAGCAGCCGCAGGGGTAGGCCAGGCCGCTCTCAAGCAACGACTGCACGGCCGCCTCGTGGATCTCCTGGCTGCGGCGTTGGTAAATCACCTCGCCGTGCCACTCGAATCCATACCGGTCCAGGGCTTTGAGGATGAGGTCGGTTGCTCCCGGTTCCTCGCGCGGCGGATCGATATCCTCGATACGCAGCAGCCATTGTCCGGCGTGGACCCTGGCTTGAAGATAGCTCGCGACAGCCGCAACCAGCGAGCCGAAGTGCAGTGGCCCGGTCGGTGACGGCGCGAATCGACCGACATAGGTGGCTGATTCGCTCGTCAGCATGGACGCGGAGGCTTAGCGGTAGCGATCGTCTCGATCGCGGAATTGTCGTTCGGCGAGTTCGCGGCGCTCCTGGGCTTCGAGGCTGAGTGTGGCAACGGGCCGCGCTTCGAGACGTTTCAGCCCGATCTCTTCGCCGGTTTCGTCGCAATAACCATAGGTGCCTTCGTCGAGGCGGGCCAGGGCCTGGTCAATCTTGCGAAGCAACTTGCGCTCTCGATCGCGGGTTCTGAGTTCGAGGCCGAACTCGGATTCCTGGGTGGCGCGATCATTTGGATCCGGGAAATTCGCCGCCTCATCCTGCATGTGGTGCACAGTACGATCAACCTCGAAGATCAGCTCGCGCTTCCAGGCACTGAGAATCCTGCGGAAATGCTCGACCTGGGTGTCGCTCATGTACGCTTCGCCGCGCTTGCGTCTGTACGGTGCTATTCCGTGAATCGGGCCGGACAAGAGCGTGCTTCGCCGCTTGGTCGGACGTGGGGGTGTTGTCTTGCGGGTGTCCGGTTTGCGGGACGGGACGCGTTTTCTGACTGTCGCTTTCTTCTTGCTGGCTGGTTTCTTCCTGCTTATCGGGCGTTTCTTTGTGGTCTTTTTCTTGCCGGCTGCCGGCTTCTTTCTAGAAACGGGCTTCTTCTTGCCAACCTTTTTCGCCGATTTTTTCTTCAGCCTGGTCTTTTTCTTACTGGCCGGCTTCTTCTTGCTTGCCTTCTTCCCGGCCACTTTCTTCTTGGCAACCTTCTTCTTGGTCACACGCTTGCGAGCAGGAGCCTTTTTCTTGCTCACGGCTTTCTTCTTCGTGCTGGATTTGCGGGTCACGGCTTGCTTGCGAGACCTCGTTTGCTTGCGCTTCTTGCTTGCGGCTTTCTTTACGGGCATTTCTGGCTCCTGCCGGGTAGAGAAAAGGCCGGAATTATACATGGCTGGCGGCGGCATGGAAGGGTTTATTTTGCCGTGAATTTCACGCTGTTCACGCGACCGGGCACGCCCCGGAATTACTACGGTTCAGCCCATATCGTCTTTTTTTGGCGACAATCGTTTTATTGCCGGAATTACATTACACTTACCGACTTTTACGGGATATTGGCCTACACCACCCATGCGATTAAGCAAGATCAAACTCGCTGGCTTCAAATCCTTTGTAGACCCTACAACCATTACTTTCCCCAGCAATCTCGTCGGCGTCGTTGGGCCGAATGGCTGTGGCAAGTCGAATGTCATTGATGCCGTGCGTTGGGTAATGGGGGAAAGTTCGGCCAGCCGCCTGCGTGGCGACTCTATCACGGACGTAATTTTCAACGGATCGAGCACGCGCAAGCCGATCGGATCGGCGTCCGTTGAACTGCTTTTTGACAACAGCGAAACGACGCTGGAAGGCCAATACGCGAAATACGCGGAAATTTCGATCCGCCGCGAGGTGACCCGGGACGGCATTTCGAACTATTTCCTGAACGGCGCCAAGTGTCGGCGCAAAGACATCACGGGCATATTCCTGGGCACGGGTTTGGGCTCGCGCAGCTACTCGATAATCGAGCAGGGCATGATTTCGCGGCTTATCGAGGCGAAGCCCGAGGAGATGCGCGTCTTTCTGGAAGAGGCCGCGGGTATCTCGAAGTACAAAGAGCGCCGACGCGAGACGTCGAATCGGATCAAGCACACGAGAGAAAACCTCGACCGGCTGCTGGATGTTCTAGAAGAGGTCGAAAAACAGATCAAGCATCTGGATCGACAGGCGAAGACGGCGGAGCGGTACAGCCGGTACAAGGCCGAAGAGCGCCGAACGGCGGCGGAGCTACTGGTTTTGCGAATCAGGCACCTTGACGATCGCGCTACCGAGTCAAAAACGCACCAGTCCGAGCGCAAGACACGTCTGGAAGCGGCGATTGCCGAGCAACGCCGACTCGAAGCCGCCCTGGAAGAAAAGCGTGTCCAACAGAGCGAACGCAATGATGCGTTCAATGTCGTGCAGGGCCGCTACTACAAAATTGGATCCGAGATTGCACGGCTGGAGCAGTCCATCGAGCATGCCCGCGAGTTGCGTCAGCGCCAGGAGACGGACCTTGAGCAGGCGATACTTGGTGCCAAGGAAATTGCTGATCACATCGCTCAGGATCGCGACGAGATAGAGCAGCTGGATCTGACGTTGAGCGAGTTGGTTCCGGGACTGGAACAGGCCCGTCAGAGTGAGCGGATCTCGTCAGAATCGCTGCAAGCGGCGGACAGAGCATTGGCGGACTGGCAGCAGCAGTGGGATGCGCATTCCCTGCGTTATAACGCAGCGCTGCAGCAACAAAACGTCGAGGACACTCGGGCTGAACAGATTGAGTCCCGCCTGCAGAGTTTTACTGAGCGGCAGAAGAAGCTGGAAAAAGCGCAGTCTTTTGCGAGTCTTGAAGAGCTGCAAACGAAACATAATCAGATCGCCGAGCAAGAGCTTCGCAAACGCCAGGCACGCGATGAATTCGATCGCCATCTTGGCGACACGGCAGAACAGATACGCAAGCTGCGAGAGCAAGATCAGAAGTTGGCACGGCTGGTTGACGAGCGCCGCGCGACCTTGCATAAGGCGGAAGGAAAATACGCGTCATTGGAAGCGTTGCAGAACGCGGCAATCGGTGTGGGTGACGAAGGCATCAAGAGCTGGTTGGCAGGAGCAGGCCTGAAAAACAGCCGACGTGTTGCGCAGACGTTGAAGGTGACTGACGGCTGGGAGAAAGCCGTTGAGACGGCGCTTGGTGATTACCTGCAGGCAGTTTGTGTGGCCGACATCACGCCAGTCACAGAGTCGATAGCCAAGCTTCGCACCGGCAGCGTTACCGTTTTCGAGCAGCAGGTCGAAGACGAGGACCTGGAGGCGCCCGGAAATTCGCTGGCAAGCAAGGTGACCGGAGCCCCCGCGGCAGCGCTTGAGATTCTGTCGAATGTTCAGATTGCGACTTCACTCGGTCAGGCACTGACGATTCGGGAGTCCCTTTCCCGCAATGGCTCTGTCATCACTGAAGATGGAATTTGGCTGGGCAAGAATTGGCTGCGTGTGTCGCGGACCAAGGGCGGCAAGGCCGGCGTGTTGTCGCGCGAACACGATATGCGGCGTATGAAGTCGGATATCCGTGAAATGCAGGCCCGTTTCGCAGGCGCGCAGAAACTCCAGAGAGATGGCCGGACCCGTTTGACGCAGCTGGAAGAGCGCCGCGAAGCCTTGCAACGCGACGCCACGTCACTGCTGAACGAATACTCGGAAATCAAGGCGGACCTGGAGTCCGCTCGCTATCGTGTGGACCAGGCCAATGCGCGCAAGGCGGCGCTTGCTGAGGAGGCGGGCGAACTCGACAGCGAGAAGATTTCAGCAGAAGAGCAACTGCGCGAGTCGCGTCGAATTCACGGTCAGGCGATCGAGTCGATGGAGCGACTGGATGCTGAGAGAGCCACCCTGGAATCGCAGCGCGACGAGCTGCGCGCAGAATTGCAGAGAGTTCGGGCGCAGGCTGAAGAAGACAGGCAGGCCGTGCAGAACATCACGATACAGTTCGAGAGTCGCCGAACGAGTAAAGAATCAGCGGCACAGAATCTCGCTCGAATGCAGGCCCAGTTGGCGGTGTTCCAGGGCCGGGAACAGGAAATTCGCGACCAGTTGGCGCAGGGCCAGTCTCCCCTTGCAGGCAATAACGAATTGCTCGAGGAGCAGCTTGCTGCGCGCATCGTCGTGGAAAAGGAGCTCAGTGCCGCGCGAGAAACGGTCGAAAAGGTCGAAAACGAGTTGCGGGAGCTTGACCAGTCCCGCCTGCGATCGGATCAGGCGGTTAATGAGGCGCGGACGAAGCTCAGCGAAGCGGAAATGGCGGTACAGGAGCTCAGGGTACGGCGCGAGGGACTCACCGAGCAGTTTGCGCAAACCGATTTCGATCTCGAGCTGTTGCTTGATGAGCTGGATGATTCATCGAGTATAGAGGCTTGGGAGGAAATGCTTGAGAAAGCCCGCAGACGTATCGATCGACTCGGCCCGATCAACCTGGCAGCAATTGATGAATTCAAAGAGCAGTCGGAGCGCAAAGAATACCTCGACTCGCAGCTGGCCGATCTGAATGATGCATTGGCGACGTTGGAAGGAGCCATTCGCAAGATCGATCGGGAGACGCGGTCCCGCTTCCGCGAAACCTATAACAACGTTAACGATGGTTTCAAACGGCTGTTTCCCAAGCTGTTTGGGGGTGGGCATGCGTACCTTGAACTGACCGGCGATGATCTCTTGTCGGCGGGCATCGCGGTTATGGCGCGGCCGCCGGGTAAACGCAACAGCACGATTCACCTGCTGTCGGGTGGTGAGAAAGCGCTTGCGGCGGTAGCCTTGGTGTTCGCAATATTCGAATTGAATCCCGCGCCTTTCTGCATGCTGGATGAGGTCGACGCGCCGCTCGATGATGCGAACGTGGCGCGTTACTGCGAGATTGTGCAAGAGATGTCCGAAAAAGTGCAGTTTGTTTTTATCACGCACAACAAAGTCACGATGGAGCTGGCGCGACAACTCTCGGGTGTGACTATGCAAGAGCCTGGAGTCTCAAGGTTAGTCTCGGTAGACCTGGATGCAGCGGTGAAGATGGCGGCGAGTTAGCCCGCAATTGCGAGTCTGATAAATGGACGGTTTGCGTTGGTTGCTGTTGTTCTTTGGAGTTCTGGTTATTGCCGGCGTCTATTTCTACAGCCGTCGTGACAAAACACAAGCGGACGATGAGACGACGGACAATTCGCGCGTCGAGCCTACCTTGCAGCACAATCGGGCCGCAGCTGAACCGGACGCCGCCGAAATCTCGGTGGCGGAGGACGCTGCAGAAAATGTCCCACAAAAGATTGTCACGTTACGAATCGTTGCGCGCGAGAAAAAAGCATTCAATGGTGAGGAGCTCGTTCTGAGCCTGCGTGGCATTGGTCTGCGGCACGGCAAGTTCGGGATATTCCATCGTTATGACGGTAATGACGAGACACGGACTGTATTCAGCGCAGCAAGTCTCGTTGAGCCGGGTAGTTTTGATCTTGCGAATATCAAGGATCAACAAATTCCCGGCATCAGTTTGTTCCTCGTTCTGCCTGGGCCAGTCGATGGTGTGGAGGCATTTGACATGATGATGGCGGCTGCGCGCGCGATGTCGCAGTCGCTTAATGGGGAGTTGTTGGACGAATCGGGCAGTTCGCTGAGCATTCAGCGTGAAAGATACCTGCGTGAAGAGATCATCCAGTTCCAGCACAGCATCCTGGTTGCCTGACCTCTGAAAGCCGGCATGTTATGACCGCATCGGCCGCCACACGCAAGAGAATCAAGTCGCTGCGCGACCAGATTCGGTATCACGACTACCGCTATCACACACTTGACGACATCGAGATTCCGGATGCGGAATACGATCGGCTTGTGCGCGAGCTGCAGGAACTTGAAAAGGCCCATCCGGAGCTGGTGACGCCAGATTCGCCAACGCAGCGAGTTGGCGCCGAGCCCAGTGATGTCTTGAAAAGCGTCAAGCACCGCCTGCCGATGCTGTCTCTGGAGAATGCGTTTGCCGACGAAGAACTGCGAGAGTTTCACGCACGTGTTGCAGGAAAACTGGAGTTTGAGGACGGCGCGCCGAATCTGCCGTATTCGGCCGAGCCGAAACTGGACGGCGCCGCGGTAAGCCTTCTGTATGAGGAGGGCAATTTCGTTCGTGCGGCGACGCGCGGCGACGGCACAACCGGTGAAGACATCACGCATAACGTGCGCACGATACGTTCCGTTCCGCTACGTCTGCTGGGCCGGGGATTTCCGAATACGCTCGAGGTAAGGGGCGAGATCTTCATGCCGAGAGCCGGGTTCGAGGCGTATAACAAGCAGGCAAGGAAGGCCGGCGAGAAAACATTCGTCAATCCACGAAATGCCGCAGCGGGCAGCCTGCGACAGCTTGATCCGAAACTCACGGCGGCGCGACCGCTGGACATGTACGTTTATTCGGTTGGTATCGTCGAAGGCGGCGATCTGCCCGCCCGGCACAGTGAGATTATCTCGAGGCTGCAAGAGTGGGGTTTGAAAACTTGCCCCGAGAGCCGGGTTGTGAAGGGCGTAGAAGGCTGTCTTGCTTTTTACCGGGAGATGGAGAAGAAGCGTGACGCCCTGCCATATGACATTGACGGCGTTGTATACAAAGTCGACAGCTTGTCGATGCAAAGAGAACTTGGATTCGTTGCACGGGCGCCTCGCTGGGCTATCGCGCACAAGTTCCCGGCGCATGAAGAGTTGACGCAGGTGGAAGACGTCGAATTTCAGGTTGGACGCACCGGGGCACTCACCCCCGTGGCAAGACTGGCACCTGTTTTTGTGGGTGGTGTCACGGTGAGCAACGCTACATTGCATAACATTGACGAACTGCATCGAAAGGACGTCCGCATTGGCGATACAGTCATCGTGCGCAGGGCCGGCGACGTAATTCCGGAGGTCGTCAGTGTTGTCAAGAGCAGGCGACCCAGTAAAACGAAGCGAGTTCATTTGCCGAAATTGTGTCCTGTTTGCGGGTCGCAAGTAAGACGGGAAGACGGGGAAGCGGTTGCACGCTGCACGGGCGGGCTCTACTGCAAAGCGCAGCGATCCGAAGCGCTCAAGCACTTTGTTTCGCGGCGGGCACTCGACATAGAAGGTCTGGGCGCCAAGCTCATTGAGCAACTCGTCGCTGAGGACAGGCTTGCTGATCCTTCGGACCTGTTTCAATTAAAGAAAGACGAACTCAGTAGTCGCGAACGCATGGGCGATAAGTCCGCGAAAAAGCTCGTCAGGGCGATCGAAGCCAGCAAGTCGACGACGCTGCCACGGTTTCTTTACGCGCTTGGGATTCGGGAGGTCGGTGAAGCGACGGCATCGAGTCTCGCGTCTTATTTTGGATCGCTAGCCGCGATAGAAAAGGCGTCGATGGCCGAGCTTACCAATGTGCCCGACGTAGGCCCCGTAGTCGCTAATCGTGTGCATAGCTTTTTTGAAGAACAGCACAACCTCGATGTCATAGAACGGCTGCAAAGCCTGGGTGTGCACTGGGTGGACACGGAGCCTATGAAGGTCACTGGCGAAGGTCCACTTGCCGGTAAGACATTCGTCATAACCGGAACGTTGCCAACCATGACGCGTGACGAGGCCAAGAGCTTGATCCAGCGCGCGGGTGGCAAAGTAACCGGCAGCGTATCGAGCAAGACGGACTTCCTGGTTGCCGGCGAAAAAGCCGGGTCGAAGCTCGAGAAAGCGCAAAAACTCCGGGTTTCTGTGCTGAATGAAGACGGCCTGCTGAAATTGATCGCCGCCCAGGTTCCTTATACTTAGGACGCGATTAATGGAAATCGTCATTTCTGCGCTGTTTACGGAATTACATTCCTATCGGCACGAAGAGACGACATAGCATCATTGGGCGAGAATTCCCACGCCAAATTTTTTGTGGATTTTGAACCGATTGATAAATATATTGCGTCGCGATGCAGGACAAGATGAAAAAACGCGTTTTAGATGCCTTACTTCTGGTGATGCGGCCGATTGCAAAGATTCTGCTGCGGTATGGGATTAGTTTCAGCGAGTTTAGCGAGACTTTGAAGACCGCTTTAGTTGATGTTGCAACGTCCGATTACGGCATTCGCGGGCGACCAACGAACATCTCTCGGGTTGCAGTCATGACAGGACTGACGCGCAAAGAGGTACGAAGACTACGCGATAAATTGGAGCACGGCCATAAACGAGTGACAGTCAAGTCAACTCCAATTTCAGAAATACTTAGTCGATGGCATGGCGAAATCGATTTCTTGGATGAAAGAGGCAGGCCCGCCGCGCTGGAGTTTTCAGGTGGGCAAAATTCGTTTTCTGACTTAGTAAAGAGATTCGGCGGTGACGTGCCGCCGGGCGCAATGAGGACCGAGTTAATACGGGTAGGATCGATCGCAGAGGACGAAGAGGGGAAATTGAGGGTTGTGAAACGGAGCGTCGTTCCGGCGGACTTCACCGATAATCTAGTCACGTCATTGGTTCATGGCGTATATCCACTTCTGTCGACCGTTGCGCTTAATTCAGATCCCGATAGAGAGCACGACGGCATACCTCAGTTTACAGCCTATTCACTCGGAATTCGAACCGACGATCTTAGGCGCCTTCGACGCATCAGTTACGATAGACTACTGGCTGCAGCGGAATCATTTGATGATCTATTCATGGCGTACGAAACTCCGCAGGTCGAAGGCGAGTCACGAGACGGAAACGCTGTTTCTGTCGGCATGTATTACTTTGAAGAGCACGATGAGAATGCGAAATATACCTGGTGAGTGTGAGGTCAAAGAAAAAATCTTGGCTCCGTCAAAAAATCTATCGCCGTGTTCGCTAGTTGCCTCGTGACCCCGAATAGTCAGTCGTGACACGGATCTTGGCGGGTGCCTTAAGAACCCGTTCAAGAGTATTGGCCGGAGCTTCTTGCGCAAACAAGCCCTGAATCTCGGCACCCCGGGGGGCAGTTGAAGTATAAACGTGTGCCAAATTGTATCTGTGTCTTTTCCCATTACATTTCTGCGGGTTACAACGTGTTACGAAACGACCCAAAAAAAATAAGCAAATTCAGTTTGTTACATAACACCGGTGCCATGATTGACGACAAATTCGCCCCAAGTTGTTGACGAAATCGAAAATCGCCCCGCATGTGGGTGCTATAGCCCATTTCCGGGGCGGACGAACATCTTGCATACGAAGGCACGCCAATATACTTTACATATTGCGCAGGAGACAAAGCGTTAGATGGGGCAAGAAGTAAAAGACCACTTGAGGCGCGCCCTCTCGCTGATGTTCAAACCACTAATCCGTCTCTTGATAGCGCAAGGGGTGACTCATGCGGAGTTCTCGGAGACGGCGAAAGAGATTTATGTGGAAATCGCATTGCGCCACTTTGAGTCGGGAGAGCGAGTTAATCGTTCTAGAGTGGCGATTCTGACAGGGTTGACTAGAAAAGAGGTCAAAAACGTAATAGATCGGACAATTGAGTCTGGCTACCAAGAAAAGACGTATTCAAGGCCGGAGCGAGTTTTAACGGGATGGTACTCGGATCCAAGGTATCAAGGTCCATATGGGATTCCGCTCGAACTACCCTACGAATCCCCCGATATAGAAACGCCTAGCTTTGTCGATTTGGTAAGACAATACAGTGGGGACATGGCTCCGCGACAGATGTTGGATCAACTGGTCGAGGCCGGTTCTGTTATTGAAATTGAAGGGCGATACAAAGCAGTCAGACGGATTTTTAAATTCACTACACTCTCACCGGCGCTAATAAAGCGCCTCGGGGAAGTCGGCTACAGAGTATTTTCGACAGCAGCAAAGAATATAGATAAGCAAGTAGAAGGAAGCGGATATTTTGACCGAATGGTTTTCGCCGATGACGGGTGCACAAAAGAGCAGATTGAGTTATTTAACGAGTTCATAAAGAAGCGCGGCCAAGAGTACTTAGAAGAAATTGACGTTTGGTTTTCGAGTCGAAAAGATTTGAATAAACCAGGAGAGAAAAGGGAAGAGACTGGGGTATATATGGTGCATTACGTCGAAGATGCGGAAGACGCTGGCACTTTACGAGATTTACTGACTAAGCGAGGGGTGGAATAAAATAAGGGAATTTGGAAATGCAGTAGCGATAATCGGTTGCTCAGGTTGGGGACAACTGATTAAGCATTTTCAACTTTGTAGAGTTGGAGTAAGAACGAAAAACTGAGGAGCGAAAAATGCGCAACGCAAGAAGCGCCAGAGTATTGTGGACTCTGGGAGCGACGCTTATTGCCGTGGTCACATCCGGACCGTCGTTTGCAGGTATCAATGGCGGTGATGTGCTCGGCATCAATGGTGGCGATGTAACCGGAATCAATGGCGGTGATGTGCTCGGCATCAACGGTGGCGATGTAGCCGGCATCAACGGCGGTGATGTTCTCGGCATCAATGGTGGCGATGTAGCCGGCATCAATGGCGGTGATGTGCTCGGCATCAATGGTGGCGATGTAGCCGGCATCAATGGCGGTGATGTGCTCGGCATCAATGGTGGCGATGTAGA
>Ga0224512_10000516_pt1 | contig 41154 bp, 39 predicted proteins | sample SF_May12_sed_USG_4_FD_169103 | JGI IMG/M metagenome (GOLD analysis project Ga0224512, IMG submission 169103) | Sediment microbial communities from San Francisco Bay, California, United States - SF_May12_sed_USGS_13 | ecosystem: Environmental > Aquatic > Marine > Sediment | place: USA... | reverse complement strand
GCGTAGGCTGGCCGTACTTCGACGATAATGCGGTGCCGCAGACCGAGAACGTCGAAATTTTCGAGCGGTTCTCGCTCGTCGACGGCAAAAGCCGGCTCGTCTACAGCCAGACCGTCACTGATTCCGAATCCTTCATCGAGCCGATCACGGCAAGCTGGGAGTGGATCGACATTGGTGAGGAGACGCTCGGGATCAACCGGTGCGAGTAAGCGTGGCCGTTCGACGTTCTGACCGGCGAGCCGTCGCTGTTCCGCTCTGGTCAGGCCAGAGGTTGGTATCCGGATGTCAGCCTTCGCAGACTCGGCGAGCCGGTTATCTCGCTCCTCGTCGGCTGGGAATAGGGCAACTGGCGCCGTAACTGACTGATTCCCCATCCCGTACCCGCCCTGGCACCCTTGAAGGGCGCGCCCGAGTTGTGGTCGAATCGATCGTCGAAACGACGGGGACTAGTGTGTTTGTACGACCATTGATTCTGCTGGCGCTCGTCGCCGGCTCCGTATCCGCGCAGACGCTGCCGCGCACGGCCGACGGCAGGCCCGACCTGCAAGGCATCTGGCGCGCGGCGAACCGGGCGTCCTATGACCTCGAGGGTCATGTGGCCAGGTACGACATGCCTGCCGGACACAGCGTCGTCGACGGCGGCTCGATTCCGTATCAGCCCTGGGCTGCCGAGCGCAAGCATGCGAACTTCGTCAGTCGCGCGACGGCCGATCCGTTTGCGAGCTGCTACCTTCCGGGCGTGCCGAGAGTCATGAGTCTCGAGTTTCCCTTTCAGATTTTTCAGACGGACGAGCATATTGCAATAACGTTCGAGTGGCAGCAGACCTATCGTCTGATCTACACGAACGGGGAGCCGGCTATGTATGCCGGCATCGAGTCGTGGATGGGTAACTCGCGCGGGCGCTGGGAGGACGATGTTCTCGTCGTTGAAGTTACGGACCAGAACGACCGCACGTGGCTCGATGCAGCCGGAAACTTCCACAGCAACGCGATGCGCGTGACCGAGCGCTACCGCCTGCGCGATGCCAATACGATCGACTATGAGGCGACGATTGAGGATCCGGACGTGTTCACGCGGCCGTGGACGATGCGACTCGTGTTTACGCGCCAGACCCATTTGGACCGCCTTCTCGAATATCAGTGCCAGGCCGTAAAAGAGGAGGCCAGCGGCGCGTTCGAGCGTGATGAGCGGACATGGTATCCGGCGCCGATTCCCGTCGAGAACGAGCCGTTCGATTTCGAGGCAGGCGCAGACGTTCCGCTGCCTGAGACGCCGTCCGACATTCTGCGGCTCGCAGACGGCACGCCCGACATCAGCGGGTTTTTCATGGCTGATGCCGGCGGCGCGAACTATGGACTCGAGCCGCGCGAGAGGCAGCCGCTGCTGCCGGCCAGTCGCGGCCAGATCATCGACCCGGCAGACGGAGTACTGCCGTACCAGGACTGGGCGCGCGCAGAGCGAATCGATCGTGAGATGCCGTATCGGGGCTACGATGATCCAACGGCGCACTGCTTCGTCGGGGGCGTCCCGCGTTCGCATTACGTGCCTGCGCCATTCTTTATTCTTCAGCCGCCGGGCTATGTCGTCGTGCTGCACGAGCGCATGTCGTGGCGCCAGATTGCGCTGGACGGCCGAGATCATTTGCCCGACCATATGCGTCTGTGGCAGGGAAGCTCGGTCGGGCGCTGGGAAGGCGATTCGCTCATCGTGGAGTCGCGTAATTTCAACGGCAAGTCGTGGCTCAACGAGGTCGGCGATGTCGTTAGTCACATGCAGACCGTCGTAGAGTCATTCACACCGGTGAGCCCGACACAGATCATCTACCGTGCAACGATGACAGATCCGATTCCATACACGCGGCCTTGGACGATGGAAATGCCGTTCAACCGTGACAACCAGGAGCTGCTCGAGGTTGCCTGTCTCGAGGACAACAACGATCTGCAGCACCTCAAGGACGTGCGCGACGAACATCGCGCCATGCAGAATTAGGGAGGCTCGTGCGATGATTCGATCACTGAAAACGGGATTTACGATTGCAGGTCTGGCAACCAGCTTTTATGTTGCGGCGACCGCCTCGGCACACCATGCTTTCGCTGCCGAGTTCGATCGGGATAGCCCCGTCCAGCTCACAGGTACTGTTACCGAGATGCGCTGGGCTAACCCGCATGCCTGGATCTATATCGACGTCGAAGGCGAGGATGGCTCGCTCGTCAACTGGGCGCTCGAGACACGCGCGGCCAATAATCTCATTCGCCTGGGCTGGCGGCCCGCGGATGTTCCAGTCGGTGCGGTGCTCGTCATCGAGGGCTTTCGGGCGCGCAATGGTAGCCCGACGGCCAGCATTGCGACGGTGACATTCGAGGACGGCCGCAAACTGTTTGCAGGCCCGCCCGACGGGCCATCGCAACAGTGACGTAAGCGCTGCGTCCCGCACCGGCCGGTTGCGAAGAATGACCAGAAGGGGAGAGACGATGACACGTATCCTCGGGTTCGTTATCGCGGCCGCCACTTGTCTTGCCACTGTGCTCGTCGCCGTTGCGCGTGCCCAGGGCCCGCAGGCCGTGTTGCCCCCATCCACTTTCGCGGCCCACGCCTCGACTCAGGATCCAGCCGTGCTCGTGACGCCGCAGCGCCTCGTTGAATGGGAGTCGGCGTTATCCAATTGGGGTCGCTGGGGGCCTGATGACCAGCGTGGCACGCTGAACCTCATCACGCCTGCAAAGACGCGCGCGGCCGCGAGCCTCGTGATCGACGGCGTGTCTGTCTCGCTCGGCCACTTCGTGACCGAGGAAGAGGCGATCGACAGCCAGACGTTCGCGCCAACCGAGCATTGGATGACACGCGTCGATCCACAGACGGGTGAAGTGCTGTTCGCGCTCGATGCCATGAGCTTCTCGATGCACGATGGCCAGCTATCGCACATGGATGCGCTCTGTCATTACCGCACAGAGCGTAACGGCGAGTTGCTGATATTCAACGGCTATCGGCAGAACCTGGACCAGGACGGCTGTAAGGATCTTGCGATCGACCGCATGGGCGCGGGCTATGTGACTCGGGGCGTGCTCGTAGACATGCCGCTGCTCAGAGGGGTCGAGTGGCTAGAGCCGAGTACGCCGATCTATACATCCGATCTCGAGGCCTGGGAGGAATTCGCCGGCGTCACGATCGAGAGCGGCGACGTACTGCTCGTGCGCACGGGTCGTTGGGCCAAGCGCGAACAGGATGGGCCCTGGGATTACGCTGGCGGCGGCGCCGGCTTGCACGCTTCCGTGCTGCCCTGGCTTCGGGAGCGCGGCGTTGCGATGCTCGTCGGTGACGCCGTTAACGACGTGCAGCCATCCGGCGTCGAAGGTATTCGCAGGCCCGTGCATCAGATGACGCAGGTGTTCATCGGTTTGCCGCTCGTCGACAATGGCTACCTCGAGGACGTCGCGCGCGAGGCCGCGCAGCGTGACCGCTGGGCGTTCATGGTTTCGTGGCAGATCACGAAGGTCCCAGGCGGCACGGCCGGGCCGTTCAACGGGCTAGCGACCTTCTGACACCGCAAGCGGGCCTCGCCTGGTAGCTGATATCGCCTAGCCTACGGCTGTTGCCGTGCGCCCGGGCCCTTCAGTGCGCGTCCCGGCCGCGCTCCGGTGTGCTTACCGTCGTCGATGACCGCTACACCGTTGACGATCGTATAGTGGATGCCCTCGGCGTAGGAGCGCGGATTTTCGAACGAGTTCGTTGCGCGAACGGTCTGCGGATCGAAGATCGCGATATCGGCAATAAATCCCTCGCGGATTTGGCCGCGGTCGGAGAGCCCGAGAATTTGTGCGGGCAACGACGTCATTTTTCGCACGGCGTCCGTAAGGGTCAAAACCCGCTCCTCACGCACGTAATGGCCGAGCACGCGGGCGTTCGTGCCGTAGTAGCGTGGATGCGGCAGCCCCGGGTAGTTGTCCATGTTGATTGCCTGACCGTCGCTGGCCACGGCGACCCACGGCTGGCGCATGACCAGGCGCACGTCCTCCTCCGACATCGTGTGGAACAATCCACGAATGCGGCCATTCTCCTCCGCCATGAGCGCGAGACACGTATCCGCAGGATCGGCATCGCCTCTGAGCGTGGAGATCTGCCTAATCGTCATGCCTTCGTAGTCCGGTCGTTGCGTGTGCGCGGCATAGCCCAGAACGATGCCGTCCCAACCACCATGTTCCTGCGACCATGTTTGAAAATCCGGGTCAGCCTTGATGCGCTCGCGTGTGGCGGGGTCGTTCAGGCGTTGAGCAAAAGCTTCGGGCCCGCCCTCCCTGGCCCAGAGCGGAAAGAACTCGGCCCAGCCATGGTTCATCGCGGTGTACGGGTACTGATTCGACGTGACGTCGAGGCCGCGCGCACGGGCCGCCTCGATCTGGTCCAGGAATCTGCGCATCGTCCCCCAGTTATCCCGAGATCGAACCTTGAGATGGAATGTATGCACAGGAATCTGTGCTTCCTCGGCAATCCGAAAAATGGCATCGAGCTCGGCTGCCTGCTCGAAGCCCTCGCTGCCCGAATGCGAGGTGAAGTTTCCGCCGTATGTCGCGGCAACCTTGGCGAGTTCGATGACTTCTTCGATATGTTCCGGGCCACCGCTAGGAAACTCGCTCGTCATGCCCCAGGCGCCTTCCTCCATCGACCGTACCGTCACTTCACGCATGCGTTCCAGCTCTGCTGGTGATGCTGGTCCTTCCTTGTAGCCCATGACGTTGCGGCGGATCTGGTTGTAGGAGACGTGGGCAATCAGGTTCATCGAGATGCCGTCACGCATGAGGTCGGCGAAGTACTCGGTGAACGTCTCCCATGAACGGCCCTCGGCCGGGTCATTCGCAGGCGCTGGCGATTCGCCTTCACCGACGACTTCGAGCGTCACGCCCTGGCGCAGCTTGCTTTCGCCGTTGCCGTCCGTCAGAAGCGCATTTGTCGAATGGCCGTGCAGATCGATGAAGCCCGGGGCGACGACGAGCCCCGTCGCGTCGATCACGCGTCGTGCCGACCTCTCCTGAAACGTCCCGACGCGGACGATGCGATCGCCGCGAATTGCAACATCACCCGCGAACCATGGGTTTCCTGTGCCGTCGACGATGCGTCCGCCGTGAATGATTACGTCGAAGGCAGGCGTCGATGTAGATTGTGCGTGGACGACTACGGCAGTCGCGGAGAACATCACAAGCACGAATACGGCCCACGAACTCTTCAAGTGCGATCTAGACATCTCTATGTTCCTCTATGGCATGTTCACGCAGACGGCCTTGCGCGAGGGGCCTTTTCTATACGGCCCAGTTATTTCGTTCTAGATACACACCGCTAGACAGTGCGTCAAGGGATGCCCTTCGTGCTGCTCACGACACGATGCCGAGCGAACAGGGGTTTCCGGCTGCCGTGACGATGCAGCGTTGTTAGGTAATGATTTCGCTACAGGATGAGCCGAACGCGAAGCAGCTGTAGCAGCGGTGGTGATGCAGCATAATGCGCTTGTTCTGGCTCTCAGCGAGCGTCCCACCGAGATCGTAGCTCTCATCGTCGTCGACAAGCGTGCATGCGTAAACGCGCATCCGCCCGGCCTTTTTGATGATCATTTTCGAGAACGCGCACATGAATGCCTGCCGAGTTTCTTTGGTGTGATAGCGCGTCATGCAGTTTTCGGTGATCTGCGGCACATCGGCGTGAGCGCCGGGCGTCAGGAAATCGGGAAACGCAACAATCGTCAGGTCGGCCGGCAGATCATATTTGACGAATAGTGCGCGAAATCGATCGTCGACCGCCCGCGTGTCTTCGTCTTTGTCCATTTGTCGCGCCACGGACACCTTGAAACCACGTGCTGCGAGTTCCTGGAGCCCTTGCCATGATTTTTCGAAACTGCCGGCGCCACGTCCGGTGTCGTGGCGCGCCGCGTCGGGGTAGTCGATGCTAATGCGGAAAGCGACCGGGTGAGGCTGTCCGGCGAGCGTCTCGATCTGATGCAGCCGTTTGAGCACGGGATCGGTGCCGTTGGTCAGAACGAGGCACGGCTTGTGGGTCGATGCATAGGCGAGGATGTTGACGAAATCCTTGACGATAAACGGCTCTCCCCCCGTGAACGAGAACTGCTCGACACCGATCGCAACGCCTTCGTCGATGAGTGGACGTGCGTCCTTCAGCGTGATTCGGTCGAGGCGGCCGTCACCGGGCTTGGAGCCCTCCAGGCAAAATGGGCAGCTCAGATTGCAGGCAGTCCCAGTATGGAACCAGAGTTCGCGTAACGCGTGCGGATCGATGTAGCCGCGCGGCTCTCCAGCCGCGGTCTTCATGAGCGTATCGGGGTGAGCATTCATGCGTGGCGGTCTTGCCGCAGCCGCGACGTGCTCTGGTAGCGTGAAGCGAGACGCGCGGGTGAAACGCCAAGGGCATGGCCTAGCGCGAGCAGACGATTCATGACCGAGCGATACCACCAACCTTCTCGTTCCCAGCGCCGCGGAGCAACACCGATTGCTGTGCTCAGCGCTCGGACGCGGCCCCGTGATCTGAGCCGCTTGATCAACCTGACCTCCTCGAATAATGGCTCATGCGCAAAGCCGTCACATTCGATATAGAGCTCGCGGCGGACCCATAAACCTTGATCGCCGTAAGGCATGCCCCCGAGGCGTGTCCGTAGGTTCACGAGGCGCTCGATGAGGGCCTTTTGCCACGTGCGCGGGCCGGTAAATGCAAACCGGAAGTAGCCGGCATCGGTCGCGTGCGCGCGGGCCGTGTCGATCTCAGTCAAGCTGGTCTTGGCGGGTACGGCATCAGCATGTACAAACCAGAGCGTGTCGGCCGACGCCGCGCGCGCCGCATCGTCGAGCTGTTTGCCTCGGCACGCTTCGGAAAGGATGTGACGGCAACGATACTCATGAGACAAATCAGCCACGTCGGTGTCGTCGGCGCCTGCGGCGACGATAATTTCCGTCGGCTGTGTCTCCCAGCTGCGAAGCTCGTCCAGCAACTCATGCAACGATCGCGCATCGTCGAGAACGGGGATGATGATCGCGACGTCCTTCGTCTTCATTAGCCGATCAGCCGCAGCCAAGCCTGCATGAGTCGTTTGATCGTAGGCGTCAAGCGCGTCCGATTGTATTCGTCAGAGAGTCGGCGCAGGTATTCCGAGCGCGTCGGATAGGGATATACGGCCTTGCCGATGTCGCCGAGTCGCAAGCCATTGCTGATCGCGAGGCAGATCGGCACGATTAGCTCACCGGCATTTTCTGCGACGATGGTCGCGCCGAGAATGTCGCCGCGCTTCGGCTCGACCAGCAGCGCTGCGTAGCTATCCTCGTCTCCGGCCGCGCGCCCGCGATCGAGATCTCCGAACCGAACCACGTACCGGTCGAAGCGGCCGCCGTTTCGTTCGAGCTCGGCAGCGGAGCGGCCGACCTGGGCAAGCTCGGGGTTCGTGTACGTGCAGTGCGGAATCACGAGTCGGCTCGTGCGCGCTGTGGGCGCGAACAAGGCATTCTGAATCACGATACGCGCGTGTGCATCAGCGTGATGGGTGAACTGGAGCTGGGAGCAGACGTCGCCGGCCGCGTAGATTCTCGAGTTGGTCGTTCGCAAGCGTTCATCGACCTCGATAAGCCCTTTTTCGGTCAGCTCCACACCCGCGGCGCCAAGATTCAGGTTCTCTGTGTTCGCCCGTCTGCCGGCAGCGACGAGCGCGCGATCGACGTGCAACTCGGTGTCGTCGTAGACGATCCGGGTGCTGTCTCCAGCTCGCTCGATGCGCGCGACATTGGCCCCGAGATGCAGCGTTACACCGCTCGAAAGCAGTGATTTAGAGACGGCGGCGCCAGCATCGGCTTCTTCGCCCGGGAGTACGCGATCGGCGACGTCGAACAAGTGAACCGCGACGTTTAGCCGCGCCAGCGCCTGTCCGAGCTCACAGCCGATCGGCCCAGCGCCAACGATGGCGACGCTCTTTGGGGCCTGCTTCAGATCGAAAACCGTTTCGTTGGTGAGCGGTTCGGCTTCGTCGAGGCCTGGGATGCCCGGTACGGCAGCTCGCGCGCCGGTCGCAATGACGATTCGCCGAGCCGCGAGCCTCTGGTTGTCGACCTCGACCGTCGAGCCGTCGATAAATCGCGCCTCGCCAAGAAACACATCGATGCCGTGTTCTGTGTACCGCTTAACTGAGTCGTGAGCGGCAATTCCCGCGCGTACCTCTCGCATCCAGGCGAATGCGGCCTCGAAGCTTCCGTCGCTCGAATGGCGATTCGTATACTCGAGCAACGCTTTCGACGGGACGCAGCCTACGTTGAGGCAGTCACCACCCATGGCCTGACGCTCGACGAGCGCAACGCGCGCACCGAGTCCGGCAGCGCCGATCGCGCATACCAGGCCGGCTGGCCCGGCGCCGATAACGACCAAGTGGTACCGCGGTTGCGCTCGGGGGTTGACGTGATCCGCGGGAAAGACGAGCGATCGCCAGCGCGCATCATGAGCTTGGCCCGGATAGCTGCTCACTGCGTTCGGGTCGGTCATGGTGCCTCGGCTTCCTCGTGCAGCTCGCGCTCGAGGTGCCGGCCGAGGGCCTGTGTCGCTTTGCGCGTGATAAACACGGTAAGCACCGCCGTTGCAGCCAAGCCGACGAACAGCGCTATGCGTCCGGCCCAGCCCGTGTCGAGCTCGCCGCTCAGGAGCTGACCGAGGTCGCTGGCCACCGAGCCGATATAGACGTAAAGAACCGTTACCGGCAGCATGCCGATCCACGTTGCAGGCGCATAGTCTCGGAAGCGCACGGCCGTCAGTGACAGAGCGTAGTTGATCAAGTTGAACGGAAACACGGGCGACAGCCGGACGAGAAACACGATCACGAAGCCCTCGTGGCGCGTAGCTAGATCCAGCGCCCGGAATCCCGAATGATTTTCTATGCGCTTCTCTACCCAGCCGCGGGCGAAGTAACGGCCAATGAGAAAAGCGCTGCAGGCACCGAACGTGCTTCCGGCAGAAACGAGCGCGACACCGAAGGGCAAGCCAAACACGAAGCCGGCGGCAAGCGTCAGCAGAAATGCCGGCATCAGCAGCACTGTCGCGAACGTGTACGTGAAGATAAACACGATCCAGGCGAACGTCCGGTGGCCCTCGATCCACACAATGGCGAGTCCGAGCCATTCGGTCAGCGGCAACCATCTGAGTGCGAGTAGGACTGCGCCAAGCGCCAGCCCGAGCAGCGCGAGCGTATAGCCTCGCTTCACGAGATCGCCGCCTCGAGCAGCTCGCTGGAGCGCAGCCAGTCGACGAGCGCCCGGCGTGCGCAACGCTCGTCGCTGACGAGGCCATCGCTCGCTGCCGTGAGATCCTCGATCGTGTCGACATCGGCCAGCGTCTCGAGATTGGCAATCAACCAGCCTTGCATGCGCAGACGAGCGCACAGATCCTCGCGTAATTGAGGGGTGCTCCACGCGAGGTCGCCGATGTCTGGCCACGGTCGGCGCGCGCCCATGAGCACGACCCCGCCGTCAGTGGCTGGTCCTATAACGGCATCGTTGTCGTCGAGTGCCCTATCGGCGCTCGCAAGATAGGCAGGATCGAGCGCAGGGCAGTCGGCACCGATGTAGATCAGCCGCTCGCGGCCGCAGGATCTGAGCACAGCGTCGACATGATTGATTCGCGCCCCGAGCGAGCTACCGCGCTGCACGAACGTTTCGAAGCGTCTGCCCAATCCTGCGTGGAACCATTCAGCATCCTGGTCCGAGGCGGGCGCGATCACGGCCTCGCCGGGCCATGCCACGAGGTCTTCGAGTGCGCAAGCCAGGAGGTGCTCAGCGGCGGTGGCTGCCCCGTCGCCGAGCGCTGAGGCCAGGCGGCGCTTGGATCGCTGCGGCGCTTTGCAGCAGAGCACGAGGCAACCTGCTGCCCGCTGTAATCCGTTCATCTGAGCTTGACCCACCTGGCTTCAGACCGGGTATGAGGTGGCGTTATTACACCGCCGGGGCGGGACGGAGTACAGCCGTATTATGGTAAGTACAGGGCTGCGCCGCCTTGGCGGTCGCTGGGATAACGTGAGTACGCGCACGGCATTTCGGGAGATTCTCCAATAAAATGAACGCGTTCTCATGGGAATTACAGCGTGTGTGCCATGTCGGACAAAGAATATTCGAGCATTAAGCACGAAAATGCTGCGGGGCGTGTCGAGTTTGACGGTGGTAAGGCCGTCTGGCAGTGGGATCAAGACGCAAACGATAGCACGTCGATACTCATCAAAAGCGTCGATAACCCCGATCTGGAGCTCGAGGTGACTCAGAGGACGCCGATTGCGGGTGGCCGGCGTAGATCTGCCGGCGCAGACGAGCCCAAGCGTCGTACCATGCCTCAGGAAGAGGCAAGCCCAGACTGGGAAATCCCGGACAGCGGCGGCTCGGGCTTTGACCCTTACAACAGTAGCAGCTGAGGTTCATCGAACGCACCGGAGCGGGCGAGCCGTTCTGGTATAGTCCAGCTCGATCGTCCGATCGGGAGCTGCACGGATGCCGACGCTTGTCGTCAAGAATCGCCAAGGGACCGAGATGCGCGTCGACGCACAGAGCGGGATCTCAATCATGGAAAATATCCGTGACCTCGATGCGAGCGTCGACGCTATCTGCGGCGGCTTATGCTCTTGTGCGACCTGCCACGTCTTCATTGCACCCGACTGGAGAGAGCGACTGCCGAGCCGCAGTGCTGAGGAGACGATGTTGTTGGAGAACAGCGGGTCTTTCGATCCCGAGGGCTCACGGCTGAGCTGTCAGATTCTCGTGACCGAGGCGCTCGACGGCCTGAGCCTAGAGGTAGCGCCGTCGGACTTCTAGCGCGCTCAGAGGCAGCATGACCGGCACCGGAAGCGTCATAACAGATCGAGTCGGCACCACGGCACTGGTCAAGCTCAACCGGCCCGATGTCCTCAATGCCTTCGATGCCGGTATGCGCAGCGCGCTGCGCGATACGCTTCAAGCCGTCGGCGATGACACCAGCGTGCGCGTGGTTGTGCTGACGGGCGAGGGCAGGCTGTTCAGCGCTGGGGCAGACCTCAAGGCGGGTGCACCGACGGCTGCGCAGGCGCACTCGCAGCTGCTCGAGGAGTACGGCCCCGCGTTGACCGCCATCGCCGATATGCCCAAGCCCGTCATCGCCGCCCTCGACGGACCGGCCGTCGGGATCGGCCTTGCCTATGCGCTGATTTGCGATCTGCGTGTCATGGCCGAGAGCGCTTATCTGCAGGCGCCTTTCAACGACATCGGCCTGCTTCCCGATGGTGGCTTGAGCTGGTTGCTGCCGCGAATGCTGGGATACGGACATGCGTTCGAGTTCATCGCCGAGTCACGCAAGCTCGATGCGACGCGGTGCTTGGACCTCGGTCTCGTCAATCGCATCGTCGCTGACGGTCATGCTGTTCTCGAAGCGCTGGCGTGGGCGGAGACGCTCGCACAACGCCCGGCGCTAGCGCTCGCCGCATCCAAGCAAGCCATGCGCTCGGCGCTGAGCAGCACCTATGCGCAGGCGCTTATCATGGAGGCCGAGCTGCAGGGGCCGCTCGTAGAGTCGCAAGACTGTGCGGAGGGCATCGCGGCCTTCATCGAGAAACGCCTGCCGAAGTTCTCAGACGGCTGAGCCGCTGCCTCTCGGCACGCGAGCAGTCCTCCCGAGTTTCCGTCCTCCGCTCGTTCGAGCAGGCTTACTGCTCCATGACGGTGCAACCGATGCACCAGGAGTGTGCGATATGCCCTACGGCTACGACCGGCAGCTCCAAGTAACTCTCTGATTTATAAATGAATCGTAACCTGGCACGGATGGTGCACTAGGCGTGCGTGGAATGGACAAACCATCTTTCAGGAGGAAAACGGTCATGCAATTTCGCCACGCACTGATCTTTGGTGCACTCGGACTCACACCAGCGGTATCGATGGCACAGCCGTCGGGCAATGTTGGTGCCATGGGTGACTACTTTGACATCGGCAACTAACAGGGATGCGCACCCAGGAGGGCAGCCAACATGAAACTCATAACAGCGGTGATTAAGCCCTTCAAGCTCGAGGACGTCCGCCAGGCGCTTGCCGAGGCCGGCGTGCAGGGTTTGACGGTAACCGAAGTCAAGGGCTTCGGCCGCCAAAAGGGCCATACGGAGCTCTATCGCGGAGCGGAATATTCAGTCGACTTTGTGCCTAAGACCAAGATCGAGGCGGCTGTTTCCGACGATCTGCTAGACGCGGCAATCGAGGCCATCACGGGCTCTGCCGTAACTGGCTCTATTGGCGACGGCAAGGTCTTCGTCACGGATCTCTCTCAGGCGATACGAATTCGCACGGGCGAGTCCGGCGACCAGGCGCTATAGGGCCGGGAGGAGTGTAAAAATGGATATTGCAGAACTCAGCTACGCACTCGACACGTTCTACTTCCTCGTGATGGGCGCGTTGGTCATGTGGATGGCCGCGGGATTTACGATGCTCGAGGCTGGTCTCGTGCGGTCGAAAAACACGGCAGAGATCCTGACCAAGAATGTCGGGCTGTACTCGATCGCCTGCATCATGTACATGGTTGTCGGTTACAACCTCATGTACCCAGGTGACGCCTGGTCGATTAACGACATACTGGGTAACTTCGATACACTCGGTAGGGCAGATAACGAGACTGCCGCCGTGCTCGCGGGCGGTGACGGTGCGCCGTATTACTCGAACCTGTCGGATTTCTTCTTTCAGGTCGTGTTCGTGGCTACGGCAATGTCGATTGTTTCTGGCGCCGTCGCTGAGCGCATGAAGCTTTGGGCTTTCTTTCTCTTTGCGATTGTTCTCACCGGCTTCATCTATCCCATCCAGGGCTCCTGGAAATGGGGCGGCGGTTTCCTCGAAGCGGCAGGCTTCCTGGATTTTGCGGGCTCGGGCGTCGTGCACATGTGTGGTGCGTCGGCTGCGCTTGCAGGCGTCATCCTGCTCGGCGCGCGTAAGGGCAAATACGGTCCAGGTGGTGAGGTCAAAGCCATTCCCGGCGCCAATCTGCCGCTATCGGCTCTGGGCACACTGATTCTGTGGCTCGGCTGGTTCGGCTTCAACGGCGGTTCGGAGCTCATGATCTCCAACGTCGAGGAGGCGAATGCTGTCTCGCTCGTCATCGTCAACACCAATATGGCGGCAGCGGGCGGCCTTGTGGTAGCGCTGCTCGTCTCCCAGGCGTGGTTCGGCAAGGCCGACCTTACGATGGCGCTCAACGGCGCACTCGCGGGTCTCGTGGCGATTACGGCTGAGCCGCTGACGCCGACCCCAATCGTCGCGACGCTCATCGGTGGTGTCGGCGGCCTGCTCGTCGTTCCTTCGATCGTGATGATGGATCGCGTATTCAGGATTGACGATCCGGTCGGTGCGATCTCGGTTCACGGCGTTGTCGGAATATGGGGCCTGCTGGCCGTGTGCCTGACGAATCCTGATGCCTCGATCGGCGCTCAGCTGCTCGGTATCGTGACGATCTTTGCCTGGGTATTCGTGACGAGTTTCATCGTCTGGTTAATCGTGAAGGCGGTTGTCGGAATCCGGGTCTCCGAGCAAGAAGAGTACGAAGGTGTGGATATCGGCGAGTGCGGCCTCGAGGCCTACCCCGAGTTCGCACACAAATCAGATTAGCAGTCTCTCTCTCCCTTTGTAGGGCTTCGGCCGCGTACCGGAATCGGTACGCGGTCTTTTCTTTTTCAGCTCCTCAGAGCCTGAGGCCGCCGTCAATCTCGAGCACGCGGCCATTCATATAGTCGTTTTCGAGCAGGTAGAGGCAGGCATGGGCGATTTCCTCGGGTGTGCACAGGCGACCTACTGGAATATCTGCAGCCATGCGCTCCAGCACCTCGGGCCGCATGCCCGCAACCATCTCGGTTTTTACGAAACCCGGAGCGATCGCGTTGACGCGGATGTCGTGGCGGGCAAGCTCCTTGGCCCACACGGTCGTGAGTGCCGCCACGCCGGCCTTGGCCGCCGAGTAATTGCTCTGACCGAAGTTGCCGGCTCTGGAAATACTCGACACGTTCACAATGCAGCCCCCCGCGCCGCCCTCGATCATCTGGGTCGCTGCCTCGCGGCCGCAGAGAAACACGCCCGTCAGATTGACGTCGATGACGGCGCGCCAGTCATCGAGGCTCAGCCGGGAGCTGATCTCACCGTCTTTCGTCTTGACGAGGAGCCCGTCGCGGAGAATGCCGGCGTTGTTGATGAGCGCAGCGACACTGCCGAAGTGCCCGTTGATTGCCGAGAAGGCTTGTTCGACCTGCGCCTCCTCAGCGACGTTCGCCGCATAGGCGCGCGCCTCGGCTTTCACGGCGGTACAGGCATCGAGCGTTTGCGCCAGGCTGTCCTCAGTGAGATCGAGGAGCGCTAGGCGGGCGCCACGAGCTGCGAGACCGCGGGCAATGGCTGCGCCGAGGCCGCGCGCAGCGCCGGTAACGACGATGGTCTTTCCGCCAAGGTCCATGAGTTCGCTCCTATCGCCCGACAGGCCGGGCGACGATGGTAACCGCAAGGCTGGTACAGTGCCATCGTGGATTGGCGCTCGGGCGAGAAGCTGAGGTATGCTCCCCCGCCCGAGTTCTTGGCCTACCCCAGCATCTCCGATGAGCGCATCTCGTCTGTTGGATCGGATCGCAATTTCGCTGTCCGCGATTTGCATCGTGCACTGCTTAGCCGTGCCGCTCGCCGTGGCTATTCTGCCGATTGCAGTGCTGGGCTTGGGTGGCGAGTCACATTTTCATGCAGCGATTCTGTGGCTCGTCGTGCCGGTCAGCGTCGTGGGTCTGATCATGGGATTTCGCGAGCACCATCGCGCCCGAATCGCCGCGGCCGGTGTGCTCGGTATGGCCATCATCGCGTATGCGTCGATCTACGGTCACGGTCAGTGGCCATTCTCGGTCGAGATGATCGTCAGCCTTTTAGGCAGCCTGCTGCTGGCTGGAGCGCACTGGGCGAACTTCGCCGTCGTTCGCAAGGTTCACGTCCACCATCCCCATTGTTGACGGTGACAGCAGAGTAGGGCCGATAGCACGGCCCAGTCCCTGTAACGAAATGGTCGGGCGCGCCAGGCGCGGCTAGTTCTGCTCTGCTCGCGCCAAGCGGTCGCGCGCGTCTGCAATGAGCTCATCCATGAGCCGGACGATCTCACCGGGTCGAACCCACGGGTGAGGTTCGCCGCGCTGCCGTTCCTGTAGTAGCTCAGCGCGCTCGAACAAATCAGGTGCACCGTACGGAGTAATGTCGTAATGGTTGACGATCTGCACGTCGATTTCCGACCCCGCCATCCGCTTGATGCGTTCGCAGTCGGCAATAAATTCCCGAATGATGTCGGGGTCGTCGAGCCGTAATGCCGTGCCGCCATGAAAGTAGGCGTTGTAGCGCGTGCCATTGTCGAACACGGGAAACTTCATCGATGTCGTGCCCGCGGTGTGCCCAGGCGTAATCTCGAACTCGATCGTAAGATCACCGAGTGAGAGTGTATCGCCTTCTTCGATCACGATGTCTCTAGGCGGCGTCCAGTCGCCGAGGTCTCGCTCGATGAGTTCCCAGTCTGCCTCGTTAGCGCCCCATTGCACGTCGAGGACGTCGTTGAGCGCGGGGGCTCCTCTGTAATGGTCGCGGTGTCCCTGCAGAATCAGCACATATCTTATGTCCCGTGGGCGCAGCCCGACCTTGCGGATATTGTTGAGTAGATATTCGAGGTAGCCCGGCAGATCCCACATCGTGTCGATGAGGATGTGGCCTTCGTCGGTCGTTATCACGTAACTCGCGACCTCGCCCTGGCCGACGAAATAGAAATTATCGAAGATCTGAAACGGCTCGCGGGCCATCGTCGATAGATCGTTGCGAGGGCTGACTCGGCTCGGCGTCGGCTGTGAATTCGCGGCGCTCAGCCCAATCGCAAGCCACACGCCGACGACGCTCGTCCATATTCCAAACTTACGCATACTGGTTACTCGCTTGTTATCGTTTCTCGGGTTTCTCGGATCAGCTCGTCGTTCTCGCCCCAGCTGTATCGAATTCGGCGGCCCTGTTCGTCGATGAACCTCAGGCCCTGTTGGAACATGCCTGGCGGCGGCGTTCCCTTCGCCACGGTTGCCTCGATGATGTAGAGGCGATCCTCATGGAGATACATCCCAGCGTAGGTCCTCGAGTCGTCCGGATTCGTGATTTGCAGCTGATGCCCAGGGACTCGATCGATGTGATGCCAGGCATCGAAAGTCACGCTGCCGCCCCGCTGACGAAAGCGGGTCGCCGCGTAGGCGACTGAGGCGATTTTGTCGATCCGCCAGTAGTTGTAGTTTGTCGGGGAGTCCGCTTCCGTCGTGTTGGCGCGCGCCCAATGAATGGCCTCGGCGTCGCTGTAGTCGACGACGGTGACGGCATAGTAGCGATCTCCGAGCTCGACCGAGTGGATGCGCCCCGGGAATTCGGCTCCGTACTCGGACTCCCAGCGAATCTCACGGACCGCCGGCTGGCCGGGAAACATCGTCGCAAACTGGTCCTCCATGCTGACGTAGTCCTGCCAAGCTTGCGCTCCAGCGGACGGTGTGAACAAGCAGGCGCCGATTGCCAGCGCCTGAGCCAGCGCGACAATTCGATATCGATGACTTTGATGAGTCGCTAATCCCATTCCTTTTCCTCGCCACCCGGTGGCGTCACGAAGCCGAGCAGGCAGCCGTTTGACCCGTCGCGCAGCTGATGGCAGCGCACTTTGATCTCATCGCCGGCCTGCACGCTGTCGGGTCGCCAGCCATCGCGGGTCAACGCGCCCGGGCTGCCGCCTTCGAGCGCCCAGACGACCGGCTCGCCGTTATCGTCCTCGACTTCGAGGTAAATCCAGGTATGCGGATTCAGCCACAGTAGCTCGCTGACCTGGCCCTGAAGCTCGATGTAGTTATTGACGTCGTAATTGCCGTGGGAATGGTGAGCCGCGGCCGGTGCCGCGATCATGGTAGTGATCCCGGTCGCAACCCAGAGCATCTTGGTGACTGCCTTCATAGTTTCCCCTCGGCAACGACGGCTCAGCAGGGCCCAGATTCTAGCAGACAGGCGTCTCGAAAATACCCTCGGGTCGAGGCTCAGCAATGCCGGCGCACGCCGCGCCGCGCAGAGGCAGTTCGAACAGTCCGGCTAGCTCGTCATCGAGACGATATGGCCCCTCTCGATGCGCATCTCGCGATTGAATTGTGCCCCGTTGATCGCCAGATGTGTCGCGCAGACGAGCTGAGTTCCACGCTCGATGATCTGGTTGAGCTCGCGCGTCACGAGATCGAGGTTGCCGGCGTCGAGCCCCTCCCAGGGCTCGTCGAGCAGCAGCACCTTCGGCGTGTGGACGACGGCCCGCGCGATGAGCACCCGCCGGAATTGGCCGTAGGACAGCGCTTTGACGTTTCTGTCCGCGAACTGGTCGAGCTCGAACTGCTCCAGCAGCTCGTCGACGAGCTCGCTTTCGGCGGGTTTCAGGCGCCGCGTCTGGCCGATACTCGACTCGAAGCCCGATGCGATGCACTGGCGCACGTTGGTCGGATACCAATAGCCGGCCTGCAGCTCCGGAGATACCCACGCGATTTGCTTGCGCAGCGACCAGACATTGCCAGGGTCGTCGATGCCCGGAAACCGGATCGCGCCGCCCTTGGCAGGCCGAAGCTGCCCGTGCAGCAGCCGCAGGAACGTGCTCTTGCCCGCGCCGTTCGGTCCTGTGAGCTGCCAGTGCTCGCCCTCGAACAGCGTCCAGTTGATGTCTGCGAGCGCGCGACGATGATCGAGCCAGACGTTGGCATGCTCAACCTCGATGATGGGATTGCCGCTCGCGGCGAGACGCTCTGCGAGGTTTTCTTGGCGCACTGGCTCAGTGGCTCCGGCCACACCCGGCAGGGGGCCGACGGGCGCCTTGGCGTTGGCAGCAATCGGCCCAGATTCGATGACATGACCATCTTTGATGCGCAGCATCCGGTTCAGGGAGCGAGGCAGATTCGCGGCTTCATGGTAAGAACAGATGACAGTCGTGTGCTCGCTGATTTGATCGATCGTCTCGACGAGGGCCTGGCGGGAGCTTGCGTCGAGTCCTGCGACGGGCTCGTCGAGAATCAGAATCGCTGGCTTGAACGCGAGGCCGCGGGCGATGAGCACGCGGCGTTGCTCGCCGCGCGACAGCTCAAGAAACGGCCGATCCGCGAGGTGCAGAAGCTTGAGCTGCCGTAACAGACCCCGCGCGCGGATGCGGTCGGGCGCATTCGGCAGGCGGCGCGGAACGTCGGTTCGAGCAAGGCCCGACAGGACGACATCGGCTGCGTCGAAGTTCCAGCCCAGGCGCGTGTAGCGGTCTTGCAGCTCGTGGCCGACGAGCGTGATCTTGCCGAGCGCCAGGACCGCGTCGGTTTGCAGCTCACCGCCGAAGTCGTATCGTCGCGTTCCGGACCCTGGCGCCGGCCATAACGAGCCGGCAAGCAGCCGCAGAAAGCTCGTTTTGCCGCTGCCGTTCGCGCCGATGATCGCCCAATGCTCACCCGGCCGAAGCTCCCAGTTGAGATCGTGCAGCACCGTATGGCCCGCCAGCGCGACGTCGACGCTTTGCAGGATGATCATGGGTCGCTCGGCAGACGTTGTCGGGGCGGGCGCGCCCCGGGTCGAGTCAGTCATCGCGCGTATTATACGGATGCGCGCGTCAGGCCGACCGGTTTGAGCCCGCTCTCAGGGATTCGCGTACGCTGGTTTCCAACGCGGGCGTCGCCGAACCTGCTTACGCCCCGCCATCCTCGCCGCGCCCGCGAGGCGCATCCGTGAATAGGCAGCCGTGTCCTCGTAGCGCCCGCGCGGTGCCGTCACCGGCATCGCGAGTTGTCTTCGCCGGCCGTTATCCGGTGTCTGCTGTAATTCCGACCGCGTGCCCTTAACCTTATTTACGACGTTAATGGTGGGCCGTAAACTGTTGATTACTTTCGTACACCTGCGCCGGGGCCTATCCTGAGCGCTGATACCTAACCTGACTTGCTTATCTCTGGCACATGGAGGTATCCCTGGATACTGCCCTCGCTTCGACTCAACCTCCTATTCGATGCGAACGACGACGACATCGCGTATTGCTTCGAATCGCAGCTCGCTGGGGAGATCGCGTCCGTGGACGACATCCATTTGTATCCTGTCGAGGATCGCGCGCTCAGAGCGATGTTACGCTGGCGCTTATGAGAATCTGATCGACGGCGCGCTGTGCGAGTCAGCCGACGCGTGACCACGGCAGCACGTAAGCAACGCCGTCTGCGCTGCCGCGTCGGGCGGTGACGCGATACACGCGTTCGAGATTCTCATCCGTCAACACCTCGCCTGGCGTGCCGTTGGCGACGACTGCGCCCTCGTGCATGAGCACGACGCGGTCCATGAAACGCATCGCCAGCGGCAAATCATGCAGTACGGCGAGCACGCCCGCGCCACCGTGAGCCGTCGCGCGCAAGATCTCCATGACGTGGAGCTGATGGAACGGGTCGAGTCCGGCAATCGGTTCATCGGCCAGCAGCAGTGGCGCTTCGACCGCAAGCGCGCGAGCGAGCAGGACTCGTGTGAGCTCCCCGCCCGAGAGCACGGTTGCGCTGCGATCCGCGAGCGCTGCCGCACCGACCGCGGCCATAGCGCGGTCGACGGCCTCTGAGTCAGACGGCTGTGCCGGTCCGACACCGCTTGCGTGCGGATACCGCCCGAGCGCGACGACCGCTCGCGATGGCAGTGGCCATTCGACGTGGCGGTCCTGCGGCAAATAGGCGAGCGCGCGGGCGCGCTGGCGGGCTGTCAACGCCATGATCGGCGTGCCATCGAGGTCAACCCTGCCAGTCGAATAAGGCAGGCTACCGATGATCGAGCGTAACAGCGTCGACTTGCCTGCGCCGTTCGGGCCGATGAGGCCAACGAGCTCGCCCGGCTCGAGCGTCACAGACGCGTTGTCGAGGATCGTCCGTTGCTGAGCGCGGACTGTAACCTGCTCGGCTGTGAGCTTCATCGAGCCGCCACCGTCAAGTGCCGTACGCAGGCCGGCTGCGAAACACGAGATAGAAAAAGAATGGCACGCCGACGAGCGCAGTCACGACGCCCAGCTTCAGTTCGTTCTGCGTGGCGATGAGTCGGACGAGCACATCGGCACCGAGTAGCAGTGCGGCGCCGCCAAGTGCGCTGGCGGGTAACAGACGGCTAGGCTGGTAGCCGACGAGAGGGCGTAGCAGATGCGGCACGACGAGCCCGACGAAGCCGATCACGCCGCTTACGGCAGTCGCGGCGCCGACGCAGCACGCGGCACCTAGGGTCACGAGCAGGCGCAACCGACTCATGTTGACACCGAGGCTCGCAGCCGTCTCCGTGCCGAGGCTCAGCGCATCGAGTGGCCGTGCGGTCATTGCAAGCAGCACCCAGCCGCCGATGACGAACGGCGTGACGAGCCAGACCTGCGTCATGCTTCGATCGGTGATCGATCCAAGCAGCCAGAACACGATCTCGAGCGAGGCAAACGGATTCGGTGACATCGACAGGGCTAGAGAGGTCAGCGCGCCGCACAGACTCGAAATTGCGACGCCGGCCAGGATCAGCGTGAGTGCGTTGCCGGCGCGGGCCAGTGTCTGCAGAGCGAGCACGGCTATGACGGAGCCGGTAATCGCGAGAAGCGGTAGGGCGATCGGGTACCGTAACGCGAGCCCGGTGTAGATCGCGATGACGGCGCCCAGCGCCGATGCGCTCGAGATGCCGATGATGCCCGGCTCGGCCAGCGGGTTACGCAGGTAGCCTTGCAGGCAAGCGCCAGCAAGGGCGAGACTCGCGCCGATGAGTCCGCCGAGCAGCGCGCGCGGCAGCCTCAGCTCCCAGAGAATCAGTGACACGGGCCCCGTGCCACCGCCATCTCGCAGGGCATTTCCCAGCTCGCCGAGGCCAACGCCGGACGGTCCGACCGCAAGGGAGGCGATGAAGGCGAGTAGCACCAGGCAGCCCAAGGTCGCAAGCAGCCCGGCATAGGAACGAACGATCATGTCGTCTCGCGCTTACCGTGCGTGAGCGCATCGCGCGCGTTGCGAAGCTGCTCGAGCGCGTCGAGGCTGTGCGCGGTGCCGCAGAGCCAGGCGCTGTCCGGAATCTCCACGGACTCGGCTGAACGCATGACCGCTGTTAGCGCCGGGTGGCGCCGCAGCTCGGAGGCTAGTGCTGGCGGGTCGTCCCACGGGTAGCCGAGGTCGATCAGTGCTGGTTGCAGTAATAACAGGGTTTCGAGGCTGACCCTGCGAGCCCCGTCGAACCCGAGTGCGTCGCCGGGCGTTGCAAGTCCTGCGCGGTGCACAATATCCGCGAGCAGGCCCGTCTGCCCCGTCGTCCACCCGTTCGCATCGTAGTTCACGAACACCGACCGCGGCTCGTCACCGTGATAGGACAGCTGGTCTAGCCGACGCGCAAATCTCGCTACGAGCGCGGTGGCGCGTTCTTCCACGCCGAGTGTCCTACCGAGCGTCATCATGTTTTGCTCGATATCGCTGAGCGCCTCCGCCATCGGAATCTCTAGGATCGGATAGCCGAGGCGCTTTAGAACGGCGATAGTCGGACGTAAGCCGAACTGGCCCGTCAAGATCAGATCGGGCGCGAGAGAGACGATTTCCTCGGCGGTGCCGTGATTGAGGTGTATGCCTTGGACATCGTCCGCGACAGCCGATGTGCGTGGATCTGCTGCGATGTACGACAGTGAGGCGATGCGCTCGCGTGAAACGAGGTCCAGTAACAGCTGGTCCGTGCAGACGTTCATCGAGACGATGCGTTGCGGTGGCGCTGCCGCGAGCGTCATCGGCAACAGCAGCACGGCGGCTAGGCCGAGCCGCCACATCCACGCGAACCGTTCTCGCCGGTCCGTGCATGGCAATGCGATATCCTGATTCACGGCGACACCTCGCGCTTTGTTGCACAGCACGGTGTCGGTCCGAGTCGTTGCTGCCGTAGCGTAGCTGGAAGCATTGCACACCGACCGACTCCGTCGGTGTCGTCGCTGCGGTTCGACCGCTCCGTTGGGGTAACCCGCCCCCCGGAAGGACGACGCGACGGCAGGTCTCCTGGCTCACGGCTCCCTGCTCGACCGTTTGCCTTCCCAGGCGCGAGCCCAGTGGCAGAACGTTAACGGCGAGCTAGCCATATACAGTTGCGGGTACAGCCACGGCGTTCGCGAAGCGGGCGTTTACCGTGTTCCCTTTCAAACCCCAACGGGGTACCGTCGCAATTGACTATAGTCCGAGGAGGAGAGGGCAGCAAGCGTGAACGAAGGTCTGCCGACAGTGCGCGACATCGAGGACGCAGCAGCGCGAATCTCCGATTGGCTGATCACCACGCCCGTGCTCGAGCATGATGTACTCAATCGGCGCGCAAATTGTCGTGTGCTGGTTAAGGCCGAGTCGCTGCAGCACACAGGAACGTTCAAGATTCGTGGCGCGTTGAATCGGCTACTCAAGCTCAGTCATGACGAGCGTGCGGCCGGTGTCGTGGCATTCTCCTCGGGAAATCATGCGCAGGGCGTCGCGATGGCGGCGCAGTGGCTCGGTATGCCCGCGACGATCGTCATGCCCGAGGATGCGCCGAAGATCAAGCAGCTCAACACGCGAATGCTCGGTGCCGATATCGTTCTCTATGACCGCGCTCGAGACGACCGCGAACAGATTGCAGCCGATATTGCCGCGGAGCACGGCGCCGCGTTGGTGCCTGCGTTCGACCATCCCGATGTCATCGCGGGACAGGGCACCGTCGGCTTGGAGCTCGCTGAGTTTGCGCGCCGGCGGCGGTTGGATCTGAGGAGTTTCTTCGCGCCATGCGGTGGAGGCGGACTCGTTGCGGGCTCCGGGCTCGCGGTCAAAGCGGCGTTTCCCGATTGCGAGATTTTTGCAGTCGAGCCTGAGGCCTACGACGACACCAAGCGTTCACTCGAAGCGGGCAGCCGGCAGGTCGTCGTCGGTCACCCGAAGAGCAGTTGCGATGCCCTCATGGCGCCGATGCCGGGCGCGATCACGTTCGCGATGAATCGCGAGCAGCTCAGTGGCGCGTTGACGGTCACCGATGCGCAGGCTACGCACGCCATGGCATTTGCGACTCGCTATCTGAAGCTCGTGCTCGAACCCTCGGGTGCCGTCGCCCTTGCGGCCGTGCTTTCCGGAGCAGCCAAGGATTACGCTTGCATCGGCATCGTGCTCAGTGGTGGTAATGTCGACCTCCATCCCTACATCGACGCCTTGAACGCGTTTCCCGATCCGTGAGCGCGAATGCGGCATCGACATGAAGCTTCGCGAGATCGATAGCCTCACCGACTGGCATCGTGTCGAGGCAAATCCGGTTCTTGTCTCGGGGCTCGAGGCGCTCGTGCGGTTGCTGTTGCTCCAGAGCCATCGCGACCGCGAGGCGGGGCTCAACACAGCGGGATTCGTTTCGGGATACCGGGGCTCTCCGCTCGGTGGTCTCGATCAAGCCCTGTGGCGATGCGGTAACGCGCTCGACGCGGCACAGATCCGCTTCGAGCCCGGGCTGAACGAGGAACTTGCCGCGACGTCGATCTGGGGCTCGCAGCAGGCAAACCTGCTCGGGGACGGGCGTTTCGACGGTGTCTTCGGTTTCTGGTACGGCAAGGGACCAGGCGTCGACCGGGCGGTCGACGCGTTCAAGCATGGCAATTTCGCCGGTACGGCACCAAGTGGCGGCGTGCTCGTCGTCGCAGGTGACGACCATGCGTGTAAATCCTCCACTCTCGTGCAGCAAAGCGAGCTCAGTTTTATCGGTGTGGCGATGCCCGTGCTCAGTCCCACTGACGTTGCCGATATTCTCGAGCTAGGCTTACTCGGCTACGGACTGTCACGATACAGCGGCTGCTGGGTTGGCTTTATCGTGACCCAAGAGACAGCCGATGCCGTGCAGACAGTGTCTTTCGCGCATGAGGCATTGCGCATCGTCGAGCCCGATACTGCGCTGCCGACCGACGGCGTGCACATCCGCTGGCCTGATACGCCGCTTGCACAAGAGCAAAGGTTGCACACGCACAAGCTTCGTGCGGCGATCGACTTTGCGCGTGCGAACAAACTCGACCGCATCGTTTGGGACTCGCCCAAGCCGCGCATCGGGCTCGTCACGACGGGTAAGGCGCACGGTGATCTCATGCAAGCGCTCGACCTGCTCGGCATCGATGCAGCGCGCGCGGCAGATCTCGGTATCCGTATCCTCAACGTCCGAATGATATGGCCGCTCGAGCCTCGAGGAATCGCCGAGTTTGCGGCGGGGCTCGAAGAAATTCTCGTCATCGAAGAGAAACGCGCCGTCATCGAGCCGCAGATCAAGGAACAGCTGTTCGCGCGGCCCTTCGGCGCGCGACCCATCGTGCTCGGCAAGCAGGACGAGCAGGGTGCACCGTTACTCACGTCCATCGGCGAGCTCACGGTAACGCTCGTTGCAGCAGCCGTGGCAAAGCGTCTTACGCGGCTGGATGGCAGCGGTGATATCGGCGAACGCGCCGCTCGTCTCGCCGCTGAGGACGCGGCGCGCAATGCGTGGCTTGCCGACGGTCCGAGCCGTATGCCGCATTTTTGCTCGGGTTGTCCGCACAACACCTCGACGGTTGTGCCCGAAGGGAGTCGAGCCGTCGCTGGGATCGGCTGCCATTTTATGGCGATATGGATGGGGCGTTCGACGGCGACATTCACGCAGATGGGCGGCGAGGGAGCCGCGTGGATCGGTCAGGCACCGTTCGTCAATACGGAGCACATCTTTCAGAACATTGGCGACGGTACCTACACGCATTCCGGCCTGCTTGCGATTCGCGCAGCCGTTACGGCTGGTGTGAACATTACTTACAAGATTCTCTATAACGACGCTGTGGCCATGACGGGTAGTCAGCCGGTCGAGGGTGGCTTCACGCCCGGACAGATCGCTCAACAGCTCGTTGCCGAAGGTGTCGGTTCGGTCGTGATCGTTACCGATAACCCTGACAAGTACGCGCGCGATTCCCGAGTACCACCCGGAGTCAACGTTTACGGTCGGGAGAAGTTCGACGACGTGCAACGGCAGCTACGTGAACACCGAGGTGTCTCGGCATTGATTTACGATCAGGCCTGCGCGGCGGAGACACGCCGTAAACGCAGCCATGGCCTCGCGGTGATGCCCGATGAGCGCGTCGCGATCAACGATCTCGTCTGCGAAGGCTGTGGGGACTGTAACCAGCAGTCGAACTGTCTGTCCGTACTGCCGCTGGCGACAGAACTCGGCCGAAAGCGAACGATCGATCAGTCCGCGTGCAACCGCGACTACAGCTGCCTTGACGGCTTCTGCCCAAGCTTCGTGACCGTGCGCGGTGCAGCCCCGCGCAGACCGGTCCTGGAGCTTCCGGAGGTATTTCCCGAGCCGCCCGTCGCATCGCGCTGCGGCCCCTGGAACGTAGTCATCGCCGGTATCGGTGGTACGGGTGTCGTCACGCTCGGCAGGCTGCTCGGACTCGCGGCGCATCTCGAAGGCAAAGCCGTGCTGGAGTTGGCGCAGACGGGGCTCGCGCAAAAATTCGGTGCCGTACTGTGTCATGTGCGCGTTGCCGATAGCGACACCGCGCTCGACGGCGCCAGAGTGGCTGAAGGATGCGCCGATGTGCTGCTGGGCTGCGATCTCATGGTTGCGGCGGGTCCAGCTGCAGTGTCGCGCCTGGCAATCCACCGGTCCGCGCTCGTCGTCAACTCCCACGATGCGCTACCGCCGGATTTCATTCATACACCCGATTTGGAGATTCCGACGCAAGCATTGCTCGCGACTTTAGGTGGTGCTGGCAAGGAAGGCGGTCTGACTGCCGTCGATGCGACGGCCTGTGCAGCCGACTTGCTGGGCGACGCGCTGCTTGCCAATGTAGTCGTGCTCGGAATCGCGTTGCAGCTCGGCCTGTTGCCGGTGTCGGTCGCGGCACTCGATAGAGCCCTCGAGCTGATTGGCTCGCGGCTCGAGATGAACCGCCGCGCGTTGGCCTTGGGGCGCTATGCCGCGCTCGAGCCCGAGCGCGTCGAGGAGATGCGGCGCTCGCGCAGGCCGCCCCGACGGCAGCGAAGGACGCTCGAGGACATCGTCGAGTATCGCGAGCTTTTCTTGACGAACTATCAGGACGCAGCGTACTCGAAACGGTATGCGAGCTGGGTCTCGCGAATCCGCGACGCGGAGCAGGCGGCGGCCGTCGGAAGTACGGCGCTCGCTGAGTCGGTTGCTCGAAATTTCTTCAAGCTATTGGCTTATAAAGATGAGTACGAGGTCGCGCGACTCTATACCGAGACTGAGTTTCTCGCGCGACTCTCCGAGGAATACGAGGGTGATGTCTCGCTCAGCGTGTATCTGGCACCGCCGTTGTTTCGACGCATCGACAAGAACTCTGGGCGACCGCGCAAACGCAAATTCGGCGCGTGGATGTTCGGCGCCATGCGTATGCTTGCGCGGCTGCGGTTTCTACGCGGCGGCCGCTGGGACGTCTTCGGTTATGCGCAGGAGCGGCGAATGGAGCGACAGCTCATCAAAGACTACGAGCGGCTCCTGGATAAAATCGTCGCTGAGCTGGACTCGTTGCGACTGCCGCTCGCGATCGAGCTCACCGCTTTGCCGCGCGAGATCCGCGGCTTCGGTCCGGTCAAGGCGATCGCCATCGAGAGAGCGGAGCGGAAACGCTCCGAGCTATTGGTCGCCTGGGAGGCGTCCGTCGAAACCGGAAAACAGCCTACGCACTAGCGTGCGCTGCCGGCTTCCTCTGCGGTCGCGCATCGAATACAGCGGTCGGCGAACGGCTGGGCCTGGAGCCGCGCGAGTGGAATTTCTTCGCCGCAACTCACGCAGATGCCGTACGTGCCGTTCTTGATTTGCTCGAGTGCGCGCGCGACCTGACTGAGTTCAAGGCGGGCTTCGTTGCCCAGTGCATCGACGACCTCGGCATTTTCGAGTTCCTGTGCTTGCTCCTGGGAATCGGCGCTGCGACCGGCCGTCAAGTTCTCCTTGATCCGCTCGAGCCGCTTCGCGAGCTCCTCGCGCTTGGTGATCAGAATGTCACGAATCTCGGTGTAATCGTTTTCCATGCCCGTACCTATCTTGTTCGTCCGAATTGCCGCGACGGAGAATGGACCAGCTCGGCAGACGAGCGTCCTGGTCAGATTCTAATTAGAGCATAGCCGTTATTGCCCGGACGCCCAAGTATGTGACCGCGCGAGAACGAGCAGCTTGGCTAGATCTCGTCGCGCGTCAACGCGCGGAAGCGCGACATGTGCCGCGCGGCTAGCATCTGCTCACCACGGAATTCGTGAAGGCGGGCAAGATTGTAGTGCGCGTCTGGCAGATCGGGATCGGCGAGCACGGCTTGCTGATAACAGCTGATCGCTTCGCGCAAATCGCCTTGGTCTTCGAGGACTACGCCTAGATTGAACACCGCGACTGAGTGATTCGGGTGCAGCTGGAGAGCCTCACGGTAGAGTGACTCTGCGGCGCGATAGTCTCTGGCCGTATGCAGGAGGCGTCCCAGGTTAATGCGCGCGTTGAAGTGGCCGGAGTCGAGCTCGAGCGCGCGACGGTAGGCTGCCGCGGCGTTTTCGTGTGCCTCGGCACGATCGAGCCTCAGGCCGCGCTCGAACCAATAGTCCGCCGTGTCCGTCGAAACGATCTTTCCAGCAGCTGGATGGCCCGAGGAGGAGGCCGGTGAGCGCTCTGCATTATCCAGGGCGAAATCGAACAGCGTTTGCCCGGATTCCGGGTCCCAGGCCGTGTTGTTCTCTCGCACAAACACCCGATCGGCTGCGGCGACGACGCGCACGGAGCTTAATGGCCGGCTTGCGGGCAGCAGCGCACGGACCGCGCGCAGCGCTCGCCATGTGCGCCGGACACCGAGGTTCTGCTGCTCGAGCGCTTTCGTCGAGCGTAATAACACGAGATCCTGGAATGAGAAGCGGAAGTGACCCCGGGGGTTCTTGAGTGGCGCCACGAACCCGGCTCGCGCGGCGGCTCGCACTCGCTGTTGAGACTCGCCGACGAGTTCGGCGACTTCCCGCGTGGAATATGCCCGCATGGACAGTAATTATCGAGCACGCTGCGGCGTAAATCCAGTTTTTTGCTAGACATTTCGCCTGGTTACGATGCTTGTGGGCGGTGTGGTCATAATCTTTGGCGGTTCATCCTCGGTTCAGCTCTCCAGCCGTAATCTAGAGTCGAACATGCGAAGGAGAACTACGATGTTGCGAACTATCATGATTACTGGCACTGCGATCTGTCTGTCGTTGGGCAGCAGCCTGGCATTCGCGGATCATGACCGAGAACTGCGCTACGTCGTCGGAGGCGCGATCCTCGGTGCGGCCTTGGGTGAGCTCGCCTACGCTGCGGATTTTCGCCCCGTGCATGGGTATCGGGATGACGACTACGGTTACCGGCATGATTACGGTTACCGGCGTGATTACGGCTACCGACGCGGTGTGGCCTATCCGCCGCCGCGCTCGTATCGTCGCGGCCGCGCATTCCGTGATCATTGGTACCCGCGCCCGCGGTTCTGGAATCATCATCGGCGAGGGCACCGTCACGGACCGTGGTGCTACTAGATCAGATTGATCTGAACTAGCTGGCTTGGAGAGCGGCTGCCTCCCGACGCGGGGGCAGCCGTTTTTTTATTTGCGGGTCGTTGCGCTTATAGTCGTCGAGTCGAGATACCGAGGGGACGACCTTGCGCGGAAAAATGATGGCGTTGCCACTGACGATCAACGAGATCATGTATTTCGCTGGGCGTCACCACGGGGGCTCGGAGGTCGTCTCGATTACGGCCGACGAGGGCCTGCACCGCTCAACGTACGCAGAGGTCTTTGGGCGTGCGAGTCAGCTGGCCGGGGCCCTTGCAGCGCTCGGGCTCGAGCCGGGCGATCGCGTCGCGACGTTGGCCTGGAACGATCATCGCCATCTCGAGCTCTATTACGGCGTATCGTGTGCTGGCTATGTGCTGCACACGATCAATCCGCGGCTCTTTGCCGATCATCTCGTTTACATCATGAGTCATGCCGAGGATCGCGTGCTGTTTTTCGATCCGATGTTCATGCCGCTCGTCGAAGCCATCGCGGACAAACTCCCGACGATCGAGCACTTCGTCGTTTTGAGCGGCGCGGGCGGTGCGTCCGAGTCCAAGCTCGAGTCGGTCCGCTGCTACGAGGAACTGATCGGAGAGCGGAACACTGACTACGCCTGGCCCGACGTCGACGAGGACTCCGCGAGCGTACTCTGCTACACGTCGGGCACGACGGGCCATCCGAAGGGGGTGCTCTATAGTCACCGCTCGACCGTGCTGCATGCTTACGCCAGCATCATGCCGGATGCGATGGGGCTGTCGAAGCGAGATGTCGCTTTGCCCGTCGTGCCGATGTTTCACGTCAATGCCTGGGGTATGCCTTACGCATGTGCGATAGCCGGTGCCAAGATCGTCATGGCGGGCCCGAAGATGGCGGACGGTGAAACGCTGCAGCGGCTCATCGAGGACGAGGGGGTCACGATCGCCGCTGGCGTGCCGACCGTGTGGCTGGCGCTACTCACCTATTTACGAGAATCCGGCAAGACGGTCCCGAGCCTCGAGCGCACGATTGTGGGCGGTGCGGCCTGCCCACTGAGCATCATGCGTGAGTTCGAGGACGAGCACGGCGTGAGCACGAGGCACGCGTGGGGCATGACCGAAACGAGCCCGCTCGGGACGGTCAATACCCCTGTGCGAAGTTCGGAGGATCTGTCTGAAACCGAGCGTGACCAGCTGCGTGTCAAACAGGGGCGTGCGGTGTTCGGCGCCGACATCAAGATCGTTGGGGAGGCGGGCTCGGAGCTCGCATGGGATGGCGAGGCCTTCGGTGATCTGAAGATCCGGGGCTTTTGGGTCTGCGACGGCTATTTCGGGCAGGACGACAGCGTTGCGACGCTGGACGCCGAGGGCTGGTTCTCGACCGGCGACGTCGCGACGATCGATGCGGATGGGTTCATGAAGATCACTGATCGCACGAAGGACGTCATCAAGTCGGGTGGGGAGTGGATCAGCTCGATCGAGCTCGAGAACCTCGCGATGGGTCATCCCGATGTGGCCGAAGCAGCAGTGATCGGCGTCGCCCATGCGAAATGGGGTGAGCGGCCCTTGCTCATCGTCGTGCCCGAGCAGGGCAAGGACGTCGACAAGGGTGCGCTGCTCGGGTGGTTCAAGGGTAGGGTCGCCGATTGGTGGATACCCAACGACGTCGCCACCGTCGAGGAAATTCCGCATACGGCGACGGGCAAGATCTCCAAGCTCACGCTCAGAGAGCAATTCAAGGATTACCGGCTGCCAGCCGAATCCTGACTGCGTGCGTAGCACCGCCGCCGCGCAGCGGGCGCGGCTTTCAGCGCACGGCGATCGGGCGCACTGGTGAGCCTGTCGCGCCTTTGATCCGCAGTGTCAGATTCAAGAACAGGAACTCGTAGACCTCGTCGCGTGCGACATCCTTGAGCTCCATGTTCTCGAGCATCCCGATGCCTTCCTCGAGGAACAGGATGTGGTGCACGTTGTCGTCGATGTTTGTGCTCAGCGGCGGCATGATCTGCACGCAGCAGGAATCGCCACCCACCATCGAGGGCTTGCGCATCGCGAGCCAGCGGGCGACCTCCGGCCCGATGCCCGGTGAGCCTTCGTTGTCGCCGACGCCGAAGCGGCTGTCGTTATATCGCGAGGGATTCGTCCAGTGCACGGACCAGCCGTAGTGGAGCAGCACGGCATCGCCTTGCTCGATCGTGTCCTCGTTCATGCCCTGGCGCTCGAGCGCGCCGAGTACATCGGCTAGTGTGATTTCGTAGCGTGGGCCGAGCGTGTCGACGCCCTTGTAGCCGGCGATGTCGATGAGAATGCCCCGCGTGATGAACGGCTTCATGTGTTCTACGCCTAGATTCTCGACGCCGTTGCGTCCTCCGCGCGTGCCGGTGAGATCGTCTTCCGTAAAGCCGTTGTAGAACACGGGCTGAATCGAGCCGTCGGCCATGCGCATCGTTCGCCCCTGGTGTGAGAGCGCATCGAATTGCGTGCCCATCTGACCGATGTAGCCAGTGAAATAGTCGCCGTGCACGACGTTACGGCCCTCGGCCGTTTGCGGCGGCGCCGGGAAGACATTGAGGTAGTAGGGGCGAGACGTGTATTGCGGCATGCTTTCCTCGTAGGGGTGGCCGAGCTCGTACGTCTGACCCGTGCGCGGGATTTGCAGTGCCGAGAGTATTTTTTCCGGCGTTACATAGTTCGACGCGCCCGCTTGATCGCCAGTTCCATGCGGTGACGGCCACCATAGACCCGACTCGCTCGTCTGTGCCGTCACCGAGAATGGCATCATGAGCGCCGTTAACAGAACGATCGCGCCGGCGGATTCTCGTGCGAGATCTCTACTTTCATCGTGTCTCATCGGATCGGTCCCCCTTGAGTTTTCTCTGGCGGGCTTCGCCGCCGCGTACGTTGGCTGCCATCGCGGGCAACGGCCTTTCGTTCAGTTCGAGCGGCCGTAGATGTAGTCCACCACCCAGCGCAGCCCGGACGAGTCGCCCGGCAGAGTGTCGAGCGTTGCGTTGACTCGGGTATAGAGTGCAAGAGCCCTCTGACGCGCGCCCTCTATACCCAGCACAGACGGGTAGGTGGATTTCTCGTTCTCCTGATCGGATGTCGAGCTCTTGCCGAGCGTCGCCGTATCTTGTTCTATCTCGAGCAGATCGTCCCTAATTTGAAACAACAGGCCGATGTCGGTCGCGAGCCGGTCCAGATCCTCGGTAGGCAGCTCTGAAGGTCGCGCGAGCTCTACCGGCATCATGATCGACGCTCTGATCAGCTCTCCCGTCTTGCGACGATGAATGTTTTCCAGCGCGGCCTCGTCCAGCTGTTTGCCTTCGGCTTGGAGATCGAGCGTCTGACCTCCCACCATCCCCGCAGGCCCAGCTGCGCGGGCGAGCCACGTTATGATCTTGATCCGTTCCGCAGGCGAGGCGGTGAGACGTTCGTCGCAGCATAAGATCTCGAACGCGAGCGCCTGCAAGCCGTCGCCGGCGAGAATCGCAACGGCCTCGCCAAAGGCCCGGTGCGTTGTGGGGCGACCGCGACGTAAATCGTCATCATCCATCGCCGGCAGATCGTCATGAACCAGCGAATACGCGTGGATGAGCTCGACCGCCGCTGCGATTGCATCGAGTGGCTCAGGCTCGAGATCGAAAAGCTCACCGATCGCATAGGTCAGAAGTGGTCGGATGCGCTTGCCCGGGCCAAGTACTGAATAGTCGATCGCTTCGACCAGATTCGAAGGGATGCCGTCGTCGGCGTCGAGCGCAGCCCGGATTTTGCCCGCGACGCGACTGCGGTAGTGCTCTAAGCGGTCCTCAAATGTTTGCGGGTTACCACATGCTATCATGGCCGTTCATCCTAACACCGAAATTGCGTTCAACGCTTGCCCACCTTCAAGTTCGAATCGGGCCCAGCCACCGGCCGCAACCAAGCCGACTTGGATTTTCAGGCAGCGATACTTCCCGGAGTATCGCGAACGTTCGCGTTGACGATCCCGGTCTTGCCCGAAGGCCTCGCCGAGGTCGTCGCCAACGCCTATCTGCTCTGTCGTTTGGCGGATACGATCGAGGATGACGTCGACTTGGATCACGCGGCGAAGACCTCGTTTCATAGTCGACTCGTTGCAGTTGTCCGTGGTGAAGCGGACGCAGAGGCATTCGCACGAGAGCTTGCGCCGCTGCTATCCGATCGCACACTGGTGGCCGAGCGCGAGCTCGTGACTCAAGCTGCAAAGGTCGTGCGGGTCACGCAATCGTTCTCGCCGAACGAGCAACAGGCAATTACCCGCTGCCTTGGCCGTATGTGCGCCGGCATGCCGGTTTTTCAGCGCCACAAGAGCCTCGGCGGACTCAGCGATCTCAGCGAGATGAACGCCTACTGTTACATCGTCGCCGGTGTCGTCGGGGAAATGTTGACGGAGCTGTTCTGTGAGCGTTGCCCTGCGCTGGCTAGCAAGCGCCCGGAGCTCATGCACCTCGCGTTGTCGTTTGGTCAAGGTCTGCAGATGACGAATATTCTGAAGGATATCTGGGAAGACCGGCGTGCCGAGACGTGCTGGCTGCCGCAATCGGTATTCGGGGCCGATTTCGATCTCGCCCGTCTCGATGAGCTTCATACGACGGCCGAGTACCGCCACGGGCTCGAGCAGCTCATCGGCATTGCCCATCATCATCTGCGTAATGCACTCGAATACACGCGCCAGATTCCGGCGCGCGAGGCCGGCATTCGGCGCTTCTGTCTGTGGGCCATTGGGCTCGCCGTACTGACGCTGCGTAAGGTTCGTAAGCACGGAGATCTGGGTTCTGCGGAACGCTTGAAAATTTCGCGCCGCAGTGTCAGGGCTACCGTAGGCCTCGTAAACCTGATGTGCTCTAGCGATCGGGCGCTGCGGGCGTTGTTCGACATCGCCGCGGTGGGATTGCCGCTCGTTCGCGAGGAGCCCGATGCGAGCCGCGCCTGAGCCACGCGCCTCGGGCTGGTGGTGAGGCGCTGACCGCATGCAGGCACGGGCGCGCGCAAGAGCTAATATCGCTCTCGTCAAGTACTGGGGCAAGTCCGACGCGGCACTGAATATTCCGGCGGTCGGCTCGATCTCGATAACGCTCGACGGGTTGTGGTCGGACACCGAGATCGAGTTCGACTCCAAATTGACTCACGATAGTCTCTTGCTCGACGGCAAGGAGGACGCTACGCAGCTGCGACGTGTCACGACGTGTCTCGATCTGCTTCGGCGCGAGGCTGACGTCGAGATGCCCGCGCGCGTCGTCAGCCACAACAACTTCCCAACGGGTGCAGGCCTCGCGTCGTCGGCTTCGGGTTTCGCGGCGCTTGTCGGTGCAGCGACAGCCGCACTCGGGCTCGAACGCTCGCCGACGGAGTTGAGTATCCTCGCGCGCCGCGGCTCAGGTTCAGCAGCACGCTCGGTTTTCGGCGGTTTCGTCGAGATGCATGTGGGTGAGGCGTCGGACGGCAACGACAGCTATGCGACGCCGCTTCTGGCCGCGGACGATTGGCCGCTTCACGTGGTGATCGCCGTGACGGAGACGGGAGCCAAGGCGACCAGCTCGACCAAAGGCATGCAGTCCTCCGAGGCGACATCGCCGTTCTATCGAGCATGGGTCGAGTCGTCTCCGGCCGACCTCGATGCGGCTAGAAGCGCGATCGTGAGTCACGATTTCGACAAGCTCGGCGAAGTCGCCGAGCATAGTTGCATGAAGCTGCACGCGCTTGCAATGACGAGCCGGCCGCCGATTCTCTACTGGAATCCTGCGACGCTCGCGTGCATCGATGCCGTTCGAGCATTGCGGCGCAGCGGTGTTCCCGTGTTCTTCACGATTGACGCCGGCCCGCAGCTCAAGGCGGTGTGCCTGCCCGAGGCCACGGACCGGGTCGCCGCCGAGCTGCACGACGTCAGCGGTGTGGTCGACGTCCTCGTGACCGGTCTGGGTCCGGGTCTCGAGATGGGTTGAGTCGTGCACGTTCTCGCTAGGGCGCCCGGCAAACTCGTCGTGCTCGGCGAGTATGTCGTGCTTGCGGGCGGTCCGGCACTCGTCATGGCCGTGGATCGTCACTGTGTCGCCGAGCTTCGGTCCAGTGACGGAGATGTCTGTCATATGTCCACGGTTGCCGATTGTTCCGAGCAGCGTAGCTTCGGTTCCGCCGAAGCCAGCGACGTCGCGATTGTCGACTCGGTCATGCGGCGTTGGCCGAGGGATGACGTCGGGGTATGGCGCGGTCGTCTCGACAGCAGTCAGCTCTTTGTGACCGGCCGTAAGCTCGGTCTGGGCTCGAGCGCCGCAGCGCTCGTGGCGTGGGCTGGCGCATGGACGGCCTATACGCGCAGCGAAGATGGCTCGGCTGCAACGCCCTCGCTCGCTGAGCTCGTCGACCTGCACCGGACGATACAGGCGGGCGCTGGCAGCGGGCTCGACGTCGCCGCGAGCCTGCACGGCGGTGTCTTGGCATATCGTCTGGTTTCGGTCGATCGGCCCGAAGCCGTTTCAGTCGCGTTACCGAACAGTGTACGATTCGTCGGTGTTTCGACGCCTCGGGCGGCCTCAACTCCTGATCTACTCGCGCGTTTTGAGGCCTGGCGGGTGGCGGAGCCCGCGGCCGCCGCGATGCGGCTCGATCGTATGCGGGAGGTGGCGGAACTCGGCGTCGCGTCGGCTAGCGCCGCTGATGCGGCGCAGTTTCTGGCCGCCGTTCAGCGTTACGGGCTCGAGCTCGACGCGCTCGGGGCGGCGATCGGCGTCGACATCGTGACGCCAGAGCATGCGGCGATCGCCGAGGTCGCAGCGCGAGCAGGGGTTACATACAAGGTGAGTGGGGCCGGCGGCGGCGATTTGGGTCTGGGCTTCGCCACAGACGACGAGGCGCTCGAGGCTTTCGCGGCAGCCGTGCCAGCGGGCTGCGAAGTTTTGCGACTAGCGATCGATCGGGCCGGACTCGTCATTGAGGAGCGGGCAGCGTGAGTAAGGACCGTTTACGAATTCCTGAGTTCTACAAGCTCAGCGTGCGAGAGCGCCTCGAGGCGGTCCGCGAGCGCGAGCTGCTGTCGGCGGACGATCTGCAGGCCTTGACCACGGGAGAGCATACGCTCGATCTCGAAGCCGCCGACAGGATGATCGAGAACGTCGTCGGCGTCATGGGTCTGCCGCTGGGTTTGGGAATGAACCTGCGTGTCAACGGCAAGCGTTACATCGTGCCGATGGCTGTCGAGGAACCCTCGGTCGTCGCAGCGCTGAGCTCGGCGTCGAAGCTCATCGGCGAGAGCGGCGGCTTTGCGGCAGAGGCTACCGATCCCGTGCTCATCGGGCAGATACAGATCGTCAAGTTGCCCGACATCGAGGCGGCCAAGAGCGCGATCAGAGAGCAGACACAGGACATCCTGAATCTAGCGAACAGTTTCCACCCGAATATGGTCGCGCGCGGTGGCGGTGCCAAGGAGTTGGAGCTATTTGTTCACCCCGCGCCGTCGACGGGTGCTCCGATGCTCGTCGTCCATCTGCTCGTCGATACGCGTAATGCGATGGGTGCGAATATCGTCAATGGCATGTGTGAAGGTGTCGCGCCGCTCATCGAGACGATCACGGGCGGACGGGTTTTCCTGCGCATTTTGTCGAATTTGACCGATCGCGCACTCGTGCGCGCGCACTGCACCATTCCGGTTGCGGCGCTCGCGGGCCGCGGTTATTCGGGCGAAGAGGCGAGGGACGGAATCATCCTCGCGACAGAGTTCGCAGCCGTTGATCCCTATCGCGCTGCGACTCACAACAAGGGCGTCATGAACGGTATCGATCCGGTCGCGATTGCGACGGGTAACGATTGGCGCGCGATCGAGGCGGGCGCACATGCCTACGCAGCGCGTGGTGGTCGATATACATCACTGACTACGTGGGTTGCCGACGAGCAGGGAAACCTGCGTGGCGGCATCGAGATCCCGATCAAGGTCGGCATCGTCGGCGCCCAGCAGGCGTCTAATCCGACCGTTGCGCTCAACATGAAGCTCCTCGGAGCCGAGTCGGCAACCGAGCTCGCCCAGGTTATGGCTGCAGCGGGTCTTGCTCAGAACTTCGCCGCGATTCGGGCGCTCGCCACGGAGGGTATTCAGAAGGGCCACATGACGCTGCACGCGCGTAGCGTCGTCACGGCCGCGGGTGCGCCGGATGCAATCTTCGACGAAGTGCTCGATCGTCTCGTGCAGAGTGGTGAGATTAAAGTCTGGAAAGCGCGCGAGATCGTCAGTGATCTCACGGCGCAGGCGGTCGAGCAACCGAGCCGCGTTCCGGCGCGTGGTGTCGACGCGGCAACGATGGGCATTGGTTACGGCAAGGTCGTTATTCTCGGCGAACATGCGGTTGTCTATGGGCGGCATGCAATCGCCGCGCCGGTGCCACTCGCAATACGTGCCCGCATCGAACCCTGCGACGAGGGAATCCATATCATGATTCCGCGCTGGGGTGTGGAGTACGAGCTCGCTCGCAACCCGGCCGAGCGGCGGTCGTTCGAGCGTGCGGCCGGAGCCGTTCTCGACGAGTTGGGATTGAGCGGGCGCAGTATGCGCATCGAAGTGTTTCCCGAGGTGCCGCGCGGCATGGGGCTGGGCGGCTCGGCTGCGATGGCGGTCGCAATCGTGCGCGCGCTGGATGCCGAATTTCGCCTGGGACTGGACGATGCCGAGGTCAACCGCCTCGCGTTCGAGTCCGAAAGGCTCGCCCATGGCAATCCGAGCGGCCTAGACAACACGATCGCGTGTTACGGCCAACCGCTCGTCTACCGCACGGGCAGCCCACCGCTCGTAGAGCTACTCAATATCGAACGACCGATTCCGATAGTGATCGGAATGACGGGCTCCGAGGGTCTGACCGCCAGCACGGTCGCGCGAGTCGGCGAAGCCTGGAAGCAGGACCCGAAACTCTACGAGCGCATCTTCGATCAAATCGACGGACTCGTGCTGCGTGGCGTGCAGGCCGTTCAGGATCACGACCTCGTGACGCTTGGCCAGCTCATGAATATTTGCCACGGCATGCTCAACGCTCTGCAGGTCTCCACGCCGGAGCTCGAGCGCCTCGTCGCAATCGCGAGAGCTAGCGGTGCCCTCGGCGCGAAACTCACGGGCGGTGGTGGCGGTGGTTCGATCATCGCACTCTGCGACGGCGAAACGCAGCCCGTCGCCGAGGCGATCCGGGCTGCTGGATACGAAGCCGTCACTGTAATGCTAGGCGAGCGCATCGATGCCGAATAGAGCTGTCGTCTCCGACCGTTCCGAGTCGCTCGTGCTCGTCGATGAGCACGATTGTGAAATCGGCGCGGCAACGAAACACGCGTGTCACGCGGACGAAGGTCTGCTGCATAGGGCTTTTTCGATCTTCATTTTTAACACGCGGGACGAGCTTTTGTTGCAGAAGCGCAGTGCCCAAAAACCACTGTGGCCGAACTATTGGTCGAACACCTGCTGCTCACATCCGCGCCAAGGCGAGACGATGGCGGAGGCCGTACGGCGCCGCCTGGCCGAGGAACTCGGAATCCGAACGCCACTGACGTACCTCTACAAGTTCCAGTATCACGCTCGGTACGAGTCTGCAGGCTCGGAACGAGAGTTCTGCTGGGTCTACTACGGTCGGCACGACGGCGAGCCGGACGTGAATCTCAATGAAATCGCCGACTGGCGCTACATCGACGTCGCCAGCTTCGATACCGAACTGGCCGCTTCTCCGGACGACTTCACGCCCTGGCTCAAGCTCGAGTGGGCCGAGCTCAAGGCAACCTACCTACCGCAAATTCTCCCTTCCGGCGCCTGAATCCACGGCACCGACGCCGGCTCCTATACGCTGTTTGTAAGCGGCCTATGAGCCTCGTGTAAGAGACGGTTTCCTCGACGGCAGCGTCGGAGGGCCCCAGACCAGTCGTCGGCTCGTATGAAGCCCGGCCCCGTGCCGGGCTTTTCTTCGGATGGCAGGTCCGATAGGCTGCTCGTTCGAGCAAATCGAACCGGGGGACTTGTCCGTATTCGCCGCGGTCGAATGGGCCGTTAGCGGAGCAAACCTGCCCGTGGGTCGTGTCGGGCATCGCGGGCGAGCAGCCGGGCCGCGCCCGCGTGTCCGCTTCTCATTAATTGTTCAGACTTAGGGAGGCCTCGGGTCGGCAGCGCAGGCTCGGGGGCTAATTCATGAGAGTTAAGCCGACAGGCGTCTGTCTAATACTCGCGGCGCTCGCCGCTATCGTTGCCGTTCCGGCGTTCGGTCAGGCTGCCGACGAGCATCTGAATCTCACCGGTCACTGGGCTGGCATTCTGGCGCTCGTCTTATTCGGCGTTTCCTATGTTCTCGTCATTCTTGAGGAGACGATCCATCTGCGCAAGTCCAAGCCCGTCATGGTGGCGGCCGGCGCGATCTGGATGCTCGTGGCGCTGACATACGGTCAGGCTGGGCATGCAGAAGCGGTCGAGGAGCTCGTGCGGCACGGCTTGCTCGAATTTGTCGAGCTGTTTTTGTTCTTACTTGCGGCAATGACGTATATCAACACGATGGACGAGCGCGGCGTATTCGACTCGTTGCGTGCCTGGCTTCTCGCGCAGGGCTATTCCTTGCGGAAGTTGTTCTGGGTTACCGGTGCGTTAGCGTTCGTCATGTCGCCGATCGCCGATAACCTGACAACCGCCTTGCTCATGGCGACAGTCGTGATGGCCGTCGGCGGTGACAATCGCCGTTTCGTCGTGGTCGGCTGCGTAAACGTTGTGGTCGCAGCTAACGCCGGTGGCGCATTCAGCCCGTTCGGTGACATCACGACGCTCATGGTTTGGCAAGCCGGCTTCGTGGAGTTCCACCAGTTCTTCGCATTGTTCGTGCCGTCGCTCGTGAATTGGGTGGTCACCGCGGGGCTGTTGAGTTTTGCCGTCTCGACGGAACAACCGAACCCATTGACCGAGGAAGCCGAGCTGCGCGAGGGCGCGTGGATCGTCGTAGGGCTTTTCCTCTTAACGGTCTCGATGGCCGTATCGATGCACACAGTGCTTCACCTGCCTCCCGTGATCGGCATGATGACGGGACTCGGGTTGCTCAAACTCTACGGGTATTACCTGCAGAAGACTGGCGTGCGGTTCCAGGTGACTGAGGATATCGTGCTCAATGAGGACGCGTTAGCGCTGGAGGGGACGCCGCATCGAACGCGCTCGAGCGGTGTCGTGCAGTACGACATTTACCGTAATTTGCAACGTGCCGAGTGGGATACGTTGCTGTTCTTCTACGGCATCATGCTCTGCGTCGCAGGCCTGGGCGCGTTCGGCTACATGGCCGTAGGCTCAGATGTCTTGTACGGCGCGCTCGGTGCTACGACAGCGAACATACTCGTCGGATTCGCCTCCGCGATCTTCGACAACATCCCGGTCATGTTCGCTGTTCTCGAGATGAATCCGGCGATGGATCTCGACCAATGGCTACTGATCACGCTCACCGCAGGTGTCGGCGGCTCGATGTTGGCGGTGGGCTCTGCCGCCGGTGTGGCGGTCATGGGACAAGCGCGAGGCGTTTATACGTTTTTCAGCCATCTGCGATGGAGCTGGGCGATCGTCATCGGCTACGCAGCGAGCGTTGCGACCCACTTACTGGTCAACGGGTCGTCTTTCCAAGGCTAGCGATGCTGCAGTGTCCTGGCACCTAGCCGGGCCGAGAAAAGCAAAGAGGCGATCCTAGCGGATCGCCTCTCCACTAACAGCCGACGATCGCCTAGACGATCGCAGCTCAGTGCGGTCAGGCTGGCTTGAGGTTAGCCGCCGCAGGCTTGCCGCGTTGAGTTTCGACGTCAAAGCTGACGCGTTGGCCCTCGCTGAGCGTGTCCATGCCAGCCTCCTGTACAGCACTTACGTGCACGAAGACGTCCTTGTCGCCGGCCTCGGGCTCGATAAACCCGAAACCTTTCGCAGCGTTGAAGAATTTTACAGTTCCAATAGCCATACCTGGCCTCCATTTCAATATGCCGCGCGCAAATCGGGCGCGGGAACGAACAACCTGGTCGCAGTGGGTGTCTTGAATCTGGTGCCCGGGACTCGGGCGGGTAGCTAGAAGGCAGGCCAAAACGTAGATCGCCCGGGTATCGTCCATTATTGCCGGCAAAAAGGCAAGTCTGCAGTTCTCGGTCTCGGGAAATAATCGGGGGCGGGCGCATGACGAACGGAAGCCTCGCCACGAAGATCAGCTCAAAAAGCGGTAGTACTCGATACCTTCGTCGTTGATGCCCGGCTGTGCACTCGAGCCCACGGACTCGATGATGAAACCTGTTTCGGGCGCGATGAGACCGTCGGCCTGACCGTTATCGTGCAGGTTTTCGTATTGTTTACGTGTCAGGGTTTGCTGCGGCTGGAGCGCCGCGGTGAATCCTATGCGTGCGGCGGCGTCTTCCCACGTGCTCGTCAGTCGCATGGGTATCGCCTCGGCGGCATCACCGCTGCCGTAGCCGACGGCGAGCACGGGTTTGCCGACCAGATCGAGCCCGCTTCCCGCGGCTTCCTCGAGGCCAGCAGCCAGCCATGCCGGTAATGCTGCGCAGTAGACGTTACCGATGTCCTTCATGGGCTCCGCGCCGAGCGACATCTTCTT
>Ga0224512_10000515_pt1 | contig 41183 bp, 40 predicted proteins | sample SF_May12_sed_USG_4_FD_169103 | JGI IMG/M metagenome (GOLD analysis project Ga0224512, IMG submission 169103) | Sediment microbial communities from San Francisco Bay, California, United States - SF_May12_sed_USGS_13 | ecosystem: Environmental > Aquatic > Marine > Sediment | place: USA... | reverse complement strand
AGAAAGATACTGAGATTGGGCAGTTAGATGGATTAGTAAAACAGAAAGATACTGAGATTGGGCAGTTAGATGGATTAGTAAAACAGAAAGATACTGAGAATGGGCAGTTAGATCAGCTAAATGAAAATATGAAACATGAGATAATCTATTTGCGCGATGAATTACAATATATTAAAAATAGCATTATTTTTAAAACGATCAATCGCATAACAAAAAAATTTGACCAAGTGTTTCCAAATAATTCACGGCGTGGAGATTTTAAAAAAATTTTAACGACTAGTGTAATAGTATTGGATGAAAAAGGGGTAAAACAGTATATCTCTGATGTCAAGACAAAGATTGACAGACGTGAATTTAAAGTTCTATCAGAAATGAAATTTTCAGAAGAAGCTGAAATTGAATTATTTGAAAATGTTAAGAAAAACAAAAAACAGAGATTAAAATTAAAATCTCATACCCGTAACGAATTAGAGAATGATGAATTTATAATTGATGAAAATTCAAATAATTTAAAATAGATTCACATGTCAAAAGAACAAATTTCCATTTGTACGATAATTTCTAAAAATTATTTAGCTCATGCTCGTGTTCTAACAGATTCGTTCCTGAAAAATAATTCAAACGGGAGAGTATTTGTTCTATTAACTGATACGCTAGAAGAAAGATTCGATCCAAAAAAAGAAAAATTTACTTTATTTAACATTGAAGACATAAAAATAGAAAATCTCAAATCCTTTTGTTTCAAATATACAATATTAGAACGAAACACAGGGATAAAGGCTAGTTTTCTAAAATTTCTTTTAAATCGATATAATTTAAAAAAAATTGCATATTTTGATCCGGATATATTTTTCACAAATAGTTTAGAAAACTTATGGAAAGTTTTGGATAAAAAATCCATTTTACTGACTCCACATATTACTGAACATATTAAAGATGATAAAAGACCTACAGAATCTGAAATTACCAATTCTGGTATATACAATTTAGGATTTATTGGAATTTCAAATTCTGAATCAGCTAAAAAATTTCTTGATTGGTGGGAATCAAAATTATTAGAATTTGGTTTTAATGATGTTAAAAAAGGAATGTTTACGGATCAAAAATGGGTAGATGAAGTACCTTCAAAATTTAAAGATGTTTTCATAATTAATCACCCAGGTTACAATGTTGCTTATTGGAATCTTATGCAAAGAACTGTGAAGGTTAGTGGGGGTAAAATATCTGTAAATGGAAAACCGATGTATTTTTTTCATTTTAGTGGATTTGTAGTAGAGGATATTGAAAAAGTATCAAAACACCAAAATAGATTTACCTTATCAAATCTAAAAAATTTAAGACCTTTCTTTGAATTGTATAGGGATCTGTTAATTGAAAAGGAATATTTTAAGACAAAAAAATGGAAATGCAAATTTGATTATTTTGATAACGGGATTAAAATTCCAGAAGAAGCTAGAAAAATTTTTGTTGATACAATAAATAATAACCAAAATTTTAAAAATCCATTTTCAACAAATGAGTTAAATTCATTTTTAAATTATCTTAATGAAAATATTGATGATAAACAGCCATACATTAGTAGACTTTGGTTCAAGATTTATCAAGAGAGAGAAGATCTCAAACATCATTTCCCAGATCCGTTGGATCAAAACAGGAATGAGTTTGCTGAATGGATAAAGAATTCTTTAAAAAATGAATACAAATTAGATAAAGTTTTTTGTTATCCAGAGAATCAGAAAGAAAATTATTTGGTATCTATTAAACCTGAGATTAAAAATAATTTTATTTCCCAGAACGGAAATAAATTACATTTAGATAAAAGAGGAATCAATGTTGCAGGATATTTTAAGGGTGAATTTGGGGTTGCTGAAGCTGCAAGAAATTATGTTAAATCTATCAGCAAGGTGAATATTCCCTTTGTTTTAAATAATATTAATTCTCCTGCACACAGAAATAATGATAAAACATTTAACAAATTCGAAAATGAAAATCCCTTTCCTGTAAATTTAATTTGCGTTAATGCTGATCAATCAGAATTTTTTTACAATACTAAGGGAAGTGAATATTTTAAAAATAAATACAACATAGCCGTTTGGTTTTGGGAAATTGCAGATTTCCCAAAAAAATGGATGAATAGTTTCAACTATTTTGATGAAATTTGGGTCGCAAGTAATTTTATTGCAAATTCCTTATCAAAAATATCCCCAATACCTGTTGTAAAAATTGAAAGTCCTTTTGAGATTGATGAAACAAAGATGATTTCTGACAAGTCAAAATTTGGTTTTGAGGAAGATGAATTTCTGTTTTTATTTATATTTGATTATAATAGTATTTTTGAGAGAAAAAATCCCTTAGCTATAATTGAAGCCTTTAAAAGATCTTTTAAAGAAAACGAGAAGGTTCGTTTAGTAATTAAATGTACAAATGGGGATAAATTTCCTGAAAAAAACAAAAAACTGGTAAAAGATTGTGGAGTGAAAAACATTACTCTTCTTGATAAATATTTAGACAGAAATGAATTATTGGTGCTAATAGCATCTTGTGATTGCTATATTTCTTTACATAGAGGTGAAGGACTAGGATTAACTATTGCTGAGGCAATGTATGCAAAAAAACCAGTGATTGCCACACATTACGGAGGAAATACAGATTTTATGAATTTGAACAATAGTTATCCTGTAAAATACAAGTTAGTAAAATTAGAAAAAGATTATGAACCTTATCAAAAAGGAAGTGTTTGGGCAGAACCAAATATTATTCAAGCATCGGATCTTATGAAAGAGGTTTATGAAAATAAAGATGAAGCTAAAAAAGTAGGATTGCAAGGATATGAAGATGTCAAAAAACAACTCAACTTTAATGTCGTAGGAGAACAAATTTTAAAGCGTCTAGATATAATTTTAGATTAAGTCTAATTTATCAAGCCTAAATTTTTTAGTTCCTGATTTTTTGTTGTCATTCTTGATCTGATATGTTTTCTTTTTTTGGAAATCTTATTAAGATTCTTTAAAATCCAAAAAAAAGCCTTGATAACAGTTGAGATGTTTGGGATATTAAATTTTTGATCGACTTCATTAACTATTGAAAATCTAAAAAATTTCTTAAAAAATAAAATGAAAAACATTGAAAAAAGAGTTCTACATGAATCCCAGAAATCAAGATGAGTCAATCGTAAAGAAATGTTGTTTTTTACCCCGTGGAACGAAATTTCGTTATGTAATTTTTTAATGGTTTCTCCACCTTTATGAATAACTATGGAACTAGGAACAAGAATTACTTTAAATCCATAAAGCCAGCATCTCCAACCTAGTTCAACATCTTCAAATGTAGCAAAATAAGATTCGTCAAATCCCCCCAAATCTAAAAAGAATTCTTTTTCTATTATCATACAAGCAGCCTTGGCGCTTAAAATATTTCTGGGTTTTTTTGGAATATCGTGTTTACTATAAGCTCTCCCATAATGATCAATAAAATCTCCACTTGAATCTACAGAGGAATCTGGTTTTAATAGTAAACTTTGAGCAATTTTTATTCTATCATCCTTTTCTAGACATTTTAGTAATTCTTCTAGCCAGGTAGGCTTGACGATAGTATCATTATTTAAAAATACCAAATATTTTCCTTTGGCCGTTTTAGCAGCTAAATTATTTGGGATTGCAAATCCACAGTTCTTACTGAGTTTGATTACTTTAATGTCAGGATATTCTTTATTGAGGAATTCAACACTGTAATCATCTGATTTGTTATCCACCACAATAATTTCATAATTTTCATAATTTGTTTTTTTAACTGACTGGAGACATTCAGAAAGAAGTTTTTTTTCTGAATAATTTATTATAATAATTGAGATAATAGGAATCATGTTACTATCTCATAGATCTTCTTTATCATGTTTTTCTAGGTAATTAAATTTCTATCAAACCACTCCCAGGTCTGTTGAAGTCCAGAATAAATAGATGTTTTAGGTTTCCAACCGAGTTTTTTTAATTTAGTAGGATTACAAACTATTTTTTTGACATCGTTTTTTCTGAATAGTCGATTAGATGATTTAATCGGGGTTTGATGTTTTGATAGTTTTTTTATAATTTCATAGATTTTTTGAATGGAGTAAGATTTACCAGTTCCAACATTATATTCATTATATCCATGGGTTTTTCGTAGAATTATATCTAAAGCAGAGATTACATCGTCTATAAAAATAAAATCCCTTTCTGAATATAAATTTCCAAGATTGATGAAATTTCCTTTTATTTGTGACATGATTCTTGAAGTAACAAGATGAGGTGGGCTTTTCGGCCCATAAACTGAGAATAATCTTGCAATTGAAACATCCATTCCATAAGAATTTCCATATCCCAAACAGCTAATTTCCCCAGCAAGTTTGGTTGTGGCATACATGGAAAGTGGTTTTTTAGGATCTTCCTCTAAGATAGGTAGATTATTTGGTGCTCCATAGACATGACTTGTACTTACATAGACAAATTTAGAATCTTTTTTCCTTGCAATCTCCAAAAGATTTTGTGTTCCACAAACATTTGTATCAAAACATTTCTGAGGATATTGCTCACAAAAATTAGTATCAGTGATTGCTGCTAAATGTAAAATAGAGTATAGATCATTTGGTATTTCATTTGATTTCAATTTATTAATATTTTTTTTAATGGGATGATAATTATGGGATTTTATATCTTGAACGTTGTTTATTCCAATTACATTATATTTAGTAGTTAATTTTTTTAAAAAATTTGATCCGATAAACCCAATTGAACCCGTCAAAAGTACCTGTTTTTTATCACGATATGTCATTGATTATTTTTGAAAGATACTTTTAAAATACATTTCATAGAGTTAATTTTAGTAACAAATTGAAATCAGTTTTAATTACAGGTATTTTAGGTCAAGATGGAGCTTATCTAGCTAAATTTTTATTAAAAAAAGGCTATCGAGTATTTGGAGTATATAGAAGATTATCAACTCCAAATTTTTGGCGATTACATTATCTTGATATCTTTAATAAAATCGAACTCATACCTGCCGATATTTTAGATTCAGCCTCCCTTTCTACTGCCTTAAAAAAATCCCAACCAAAAGAAGTTTACAATCTTGCGGCACAGAGTTTTGTGGGAGTGTCATTTGACCAACCACTGTACACAAGTGAAGCTACTGGTTTGGGAACAATGCGTATACTTGATGAAATTAAAAAATTTGATAACAAAATAAAGTTTTATCAAGCCTCATCGTCCGAGATGTTTGGAAATGAAAAATCAATAAAGAAAAATGAAGATACTCAATTCCATCCGGCAAGTCCTTATGCGATCGCAAAAGTATTTGCTCATCATACGACAAATTTTTACAAAGAATCGTATGGGATGTTCTGTACAAGTGGAATTCTTTTTAATCATGAATCCCCAATAAGAGGATTAGAATTTGTTACCAGAAAAGTTACAAATGGGATAGCAAAAATATCTCTTGGAATAGAAAAAACTCTGCATCTTGGAAATTTATCTGCTGTAAGGGATTGGGGATATGCCCCAGAATATGTAGAAGGAATGTATTTGATGATGAAACAAAAAAGACCAGATAATTTTGTATTAGGAACAGATGAATCTCATTCAATAAAAGAGTTAGTTGCCGAAGCATGTAAAATTGGAGGTGTTTCTGTAAAATCCATTATTTCCTCCAAAGAAAACTTTAGAATAAATGATGTCAAACATTTACAAGGAGATTATAAAAAAGCTAGAAAACAATTAGGATGGAAACCTAAAACTAAATTTAAAAAATTAATAAAAATAATGGTTGAAGAAGATATATCACGATGGGAAAGATGGGGTAAAAGAGAAATATTTCCATGGGATGCTTTTACATCAGGTGAAGATTCTGCATTTAACAAAAAATCTTAAATTATTCTAAAAACTTTAACAAAGCTATCTTCTACTTCGTATTTTGTTCAAATAGAAGATTAAAATTTTATCAGTGATATAATTGGGAAGTGTTGTGGAAAGAAGTTTTAGTCCTAATTCCATGAATTTTTTTGAAAGAGGTTTATTTTGGGTATATTTTTCAATGGCGTCCTCATAAAGAATTTTTTCAATTTTATCTAATTTAGAAAAAACAATATTTCGAACAAAATGTAAATGGTTCAAACTATTTACAATGTTTTTGTGAGATAATTGATTCTGGTGAACTCTGGATTTTATTAATGGTTTTTCAATTAAATGAAATTTAGTTTTATTGAGTAATCCTGAATTTAGAAAAAAGTAGTAATCTATCAAAATTGGATCTATGTTTTTATCAAAAATGAAATTTTGACATAATAATTTTGGGATTAATGTAGTATTGACGTTTATTTGTTGACCATCACATAATCTTACATTAAATTCAAAGGAATTTAGTGAATTATAATTAGATTCTTCAAAGCTTCTTAATTTCTTTCCATTAATATCAACAATATCCCAATTTGAATAAATTATTGTATTATCTTGCAAATTTTTAGCTGCATTTACTAGAGTTTCAATTGCTTTAGGATGCATAATATCATCAGGAGAAAACCACTTAAACCAACCTCCATTCATGTTTTTAATTCCAACATTAAGTGCAGATGCCAATCCCTGATTTTTTTGGGAGATTATTGTAATTTTGTCTGAATATTCCTGCAATATTTTTAATGAACCATCAGTAGATCCATCATTTATTGTAATAATTTCAATTTGTTTGTAAGTTTGATTCAAAACAGATTCTAAACATTCAATCAAAAATTTTTCAGAATTGTATACAGGAATTACTATTGAAACTAGATCATTTTGGTCCACTCTGAATCTACAATAATATCATAATTCTAGTTTTTCTTTGATATAATCAATTGATTTTATGGTTGAGGGATCGGTTTTTGATAAAATTGCCCTATAGATTGAAGCAAAATCTAGCAGATATATTAAATTCATTATTTTTGACAGTATATTTCCTTCAATTGAAATCACTTCCCAATATTCTATTTGGTTTTCATCGAAATACTGTTTTAGTATATCCCACCGTTCCTTAGTTTTAGAATAATCTTCTGTGCCTCGGATGATCAATGGTTTAATTTCAGATTTTCTTTCCCAAGATACAATTCCATTGTGACATGCCTCAATTACATCTTCAACAAATGCATGCATTTTGGCGTTTTCTTGTATTGAGCTCTTAAAACGAATAGCAGCGGCATACAAACCATGTGGATAATATATGCACGGAGTATTATTAAGAAATTGTGCTAATTTCAAGGATGGGTTATTTTCTGATAAATTTGAAGATGAAATTAATTTAGATTTTTCCTCAAGTTTTTCGATTGATTCAATCACGTTATTATCTTTGATTGGTATGATTGAATCTAAAATATGCAAAATAGAATATACAAATCTAACAAACGAGGCTCTAGGTGAATGAATCATTGGAATTTTTCTGTATTCAATATTGTTTTTACTACAAAAAGATTCCATTTTACCACCAGATGAAAATCCAATCACCTTACAATCAGAATTTTTAGTTGATTCTAATACAGTTAATGTTTCAATTGTATTTCCTGAAATACTAGTTGCTACTACCAAAGTTTTTGGTCCTACTGTTTTTGGTAAAAGATATCCTTTTACTACATTTACATGAATGTTAGTCTTTGATAGGATTGATGCAAACAAGTCCCCAATAGCTCCAGAACCTCCCATACCAACAAAAATTATGTGATCAATTCCCTCAAAATGAATGGGTTCTAAATCAGATTCATAAGCTGACCTGGCAATCTCAGGCCATTTATCATACACTTTGTGCATTCCAGCAGGATCAAATTTTTCAATTTGTGAATATTCAAGCATTATAATTTATTCAAAAATTACAATATATGAATTTGTAAAAGTTAAAGATTTTCTAATAAATTGGAATAGCGATACCAATTGGGTTTTTTATCCAAAGATTGTAGGGTTTTCTGAATCTCTTTATTCCTATCAATCTCGACTTTACGTTTTATCAGCGATTCATAGAATTCTTGATTTACTTCAGGTCCTACTAGTTCAGGCGATACCTTTAGCTTGTATTCTTTTCCATATCCATTTCGTCCACGAGAATACGCTCGAGAGACTACAAGACCAGAATTTTCAAGTTCTACTAAAAGATCAGATATACGTCTGTATGAAAGAGGTTTATCATCTTTTGATACAATTTCTGTGTACTTTTTGTATATAGAAGAAGTAGCAGCCCAGGATTGTTCATTAACTATTGCCAGAGAACAGATTGAAGCTACAACACATCTCATATGATATGTTGCACTGGAAACAATTTCTTGCGCTTTGTCTTTTTGCAGATACTTTTGAGCAGAGTCAATATCACCTTTAGTAATTTGAGTCCCATTACAAATTTCACCTGCGGTTCTCAAAAAATCTAATGCACGTCTTGCATCTCCGTGGTCAGATGAGGATAGTTGTGAGCAATATTCCAAAACCTCTTTTGATATTTTAATTTTAAATGCTTTTTTTGCTCTATCCTGTAAAATTCCAAACACATCAGACTGGGGGTATGGCGCAAAGGCTACAGACGCTCCGCCCATTCTTGATTTTACTCGATCATCAAGATCATGCTCTTGCAATGAATTATTTGATATAGTAATAGTACAGTTCCATAATCCTTTTTCCCTCAAGTTTTCCTCCATTTGTAATAGTTTGTATACAAAGTCTGATGGATTACTTCGCGGATCAGAAAATATTACATCATATTCATCAAGTATCAGAACAAAAAACTTGTTGTTTTCTTTTTTCAAAATTGATTCAATTTGTTCTTGAATACAATCAATGGCTTTGTTAAGACCTTGAGCACTGCTAAGTGATTTGTCTCCAAGACTTGATAGAATCATATTTGTGCATCCAAATACCGTTTTTGCTTTTCTAAGATTGACAAATCGAAATGAAATAATATCCCTCAAATTTTCGCAGACAAATTTTACAACAGTGGATTTGCCAGAACCGCTTCTTCCATAAACTGAAACAAAGGGTACAACAAACCCATCTTTAAGACTCAAAATATGTTTCAAAAGAATCTCTGATTCGTTCTCCCTCCCAATTATTTTTGATGGTAAAAACATTGAATCTAGAAATCTTTTTTTGGAAAATACAGAGTTTTTCTTTTCTATTTTTGTGCGTAAGTCCTTGATCTTTTGTTTAGTTAATTCCACTGGCAACACATATAACTCTCTTACCGTATGGTACGGTATAATACCTTATAAGGTTATTGATCTTTAGAGAATTATCTAAACGAGAAAACTAAAATTCGCAGTTCATCTTGAAAAGATAAAATAACAAATACGTCCGAATTTTCTAAAGTCCAGTGAAAAGAGCAGAAAAGAAAAGAAAGGAGTCGTCTGATAAAATAGAAAAAACTGATATCGATCCAATAAAACCAAAAAACAAACAGATTATCCCATGGATAGTTTTTCTTTTCTCAATTAGCATTGTTTTAATCAGTTTTACTTCAGTAATTTTTCCTGCCCTAATTCTTGTTTCAGACACAGTAAAAATTCCAGGAATTGATCCTGTAACTCCTGAACCATTTGAGACAGGTGTTTGGTCAATGGGTGTAATCATATCAAGCTTCATAATATTTAGTCTAACAATTTTGTATTTTAAAAATAAACTTCCAGACTTTCTTTCATCATTATTTAGAAAATTATTTGCATTTGAGATTTCTAAAAAAACTGCATTCATAATATTGCTAGTATTGTTGATAATTTACATTTCTGCTAGTTCAACAGAACTATCGAATCAAGAAAATTTTGAAGATTATGTAGGTGTGAAAAATCGTTTAGATTCGTGGCAGCCAGATCAAATTAAATCATTTGAGCCTCATGTGAGATATTTTTTCCTCAAGTCATCAACTGTTCTATTTGGAAATGACAAAGTAATACCACTATTAGCATCTGCAGCTTTGCTTGTGGTGACTTATTTTTTAACCAAAACAATCACCCAAAAAAGATTTGCAGGTATTGTCTCAGTTTTAATTCTACTTCAAAGCAATTTATTTTTGGCATATGATACTTCTGTTTCTTACACAAATTTCTGGATTTTGTTTTATTTACTATCGCTGTATCTTGTTTACAAGTTTTGGTACCTGTCCCCAGTCTCATATGTATTGTCAATTTTCTCAAAGGCCTTAACTGTGGTATTTTTACCAATGTCAATTTACTTTATTTTAAGAAGTAATATTTCAACAAAACAAAAAATGATTACTGCAGGAATAACGGCTGGAATAATTTTAGTAGGTGGTATTGCATCTTTGGGAGGATTTTCTACTTCCCAGGGAACAGAAGAGGAATTCAATGCTAAAGAGTTTTGGATGGGTTTTACATCTTTTTCATATCAATTAAGATTTGATGGTCTAGTTTTGTTATTTATGATTCCATTAATGGTAGGTTTGTTCCTAGTCTCAAAAAGTGGAATAAAACATGGAGAATCAATTATGGTATTTATTTCAGGAATGCTGTTAATTGCACCAATATTGACTGGATTTACAAATCAAACAAACCAACCTTACAGATTTGTTCCACTAGTGGTGTTTTTTGCAATAGGAGTTGGAGTATTGTTATCTAAGAGACAGGTCTGACAAATGTCCACATTGATTCCATCGAATCTCCAGCCGACACTGTATAACCATCGTGGGCAAATCGGGCAAGATGTATAATTTGTCCATCAATATTGTCAGACAAATTTGTACTAGCTACAAAATCTTCGGTTGGAAATATCATAGAGTGGACTCTACGAATTACTTGATACTCTTTTTCATTTATTGTAACTATTGGATCATTACCTATAGAGGCCTCCAAATCTAAAAATGATTCCATCATTTCTAAATTAAGATTAGTGAATTTTGAGGATTCAAGATATACAACTAGTTGGCCTTCAGAGTTTCTAACAGATGTTTGAACAAAAATAAAAACACCATCTCCAATTTCTGTTTGATATGCTTGTGTGTAATTAGTCAAAGATATTACAATTAAAAGAAACAAGCCTGTAAGAATTATCTTTGATTTCATTGAAATTGTTTGCAAGTAATGATATTTAATTTGCAGGTTTTGAGAGAGTTTTTCCCAACAACTCATTGTAAAGAGAAATTGCATCTGCCTCATCTTTTGGTCCAACGATTACGGCAGAACCCTTTTTCATGAAACTAACTGACAGTTCATTTGTCCTTAAGGATAACCCCAACTGACCCTGATTATCAATTAGGAATCCCTTTTCCTTTGCGATTCCAGTCACAGAATCAACGTCGAGATCAAATGTACTAGTTGGGGTAATTGAGAAGGTTCTTTTTCCTCTGTTTCTTCCGCAGAGTTCTTCGAGAATTAGTTCTTCTTTTACTACTTGCTCAGGTGTGCCGGTTCCACAAACTGGACATTCTTCTGCCCTAAATGTTCTAGTGGTAGTAAAGTCAAGGTTTTCAATATCTACATGTAGTATTTTCTCAGAGAGACTTGGTTTTTTTCCTAAAACCACTTTGACTGCTTCTGCAACCTCTATTCCACCAATAATTGATAGAATTGATGGATGAACGCCCTCAATGCTACATGTGGGCATTGAATCCTCATCTAATGATGGGAACATGCAATAATAGCAAGCACTAGTTTTAGGGAGAATTGTAAATGCTTGACCAGATACCCCAACTGCAGCCCCAGTAACAAATGGAATATTGAATTTCACACAGGCCTTGTTCAATGCATATCGTGCATTGACACTATCTAGTGCATCAATTACAACATCACATCCTTCAATTACTTCAAGTGCGGTATAATCATTAACTGAAACTGCTAGGGATTCAATTTTACAGTCAGGGTTTAGTTTTTGTAATTTTTTTGCTGCAACTTCAACTTTGATTTGACCAACATCATCTTCATCAAACATTGTCTGTCGATGCAAATTCGATAATTCAATTACATCTCTATCAACTATACGCAAAGTACCCACACCCATTGCTGCAAGACGAGATGTTATAGGGTTTCCAAGGCCACCAACTCCCACAACACAAATTTTACTATTTTTTAACTTTAGTTGTCCCTGATATCCAATTTCTTCAAGCATTACTTGACGGGAAAATCTATCAAGTTCTTTTGAGGATAACTCACCAGAACCGCCAGCTACTGCAGGTAAAATATACACATCATCACCATCATTAAGTGAAGTATCCATTCCGTCTGAAAATTTTGCATTTTTTCCATTAATGTAAATATTAATCAGAGAACGTGGAGTGCCATCATTTTCTAATACTCGGCGTTTAAAATCGTCACCTAATACCTCAGAGATTTTTGCAAAAGCATCTAATAAAGTGTCAGCTGAGATTTCAGTTTTCTTTTCTCCTGCACCTTGATTTAGTACAGATGGAATTGTAAATGTAATGGTGGCCATGACTAGTTTACTACCGCCGATATTTCAGCTACATCTGCCTTGAGTACCTTTGGTTTTTGCAATACTTGCATGATAGATTCAGTTGCTTTAAGCCCATTTCCAGTCACATAACACACTACTTTATCGCCAGAATCAATTTTCCCCTGCTCTACCATCTTTTGCAAGACAGATACTGAAACGCCCCCTGCAGGCTCTGTAAAGATACCCTCTGTTTGTGCTAAAAGTAGTATAGCATCTAAAATTTCTTTATCATTGCACTCTTCGGCAAAGCCATTGTACTGTTGTAATCTTTTGAGTACATACCTGCCATCTCCAGGATCACCTATGGCTAAACTTTTTGCAATAGTATCTGGGTTTTCAACTGGAATTACATCCTTGCTATTTTTTTTAAATGCATCAACGATGGGAGCACATCCATGTGGTTGTGCTGCTATCATGTGCATATTTGATACATTATCCAATAACGAAACTGTTTGTAGCTCTTCGAATCCCTTACAAATAGCATTAAGCATTGCACCACTTCCTACAGGAACTATGAGTTGATCAGGTACTTGCCAGTCAAGTTGTTCTGCAACTTCAAAGGCTAAGGTTTTTGAGCCTTCAACATAGTGGGAACGCATGTTAATATTTACAATTCCTATTCCTTTACTGTCACCAATTTGCGCAGCTATTCTATTTGCATCATCATATGTTCCATCAACTGCAATGTAATTTGCACCATATGATAATGCCTGTGCTATTTTTGCCATTTCAATATCGCTTGGCGCAAAAATATGACATGGAAATCCGCCTTTTGCAGCATGAGCTGCAGTAGCTGATGCTAAATTACCAGTGGAGGCACATCCAACTGCAGATAATCCAAATTCTTTTGCTTTAGATATTGCAACGCCTGCAGGCCTATCTTTGAATGAAAATGTTGGATTTACAGAATCATTTTTGATATAAAGATTCTTGAGTCCCAATTTTTCTCCAAGCTTGTCTGCTCTGATAAGTGGTGTCATTCCGGCACTAATGCTTACGATATTTGATTTGTCCTCTATTGGCAGTAATTCAAAATATCTCCAGTAGGTATGCTCACGATTAGAAAACGTATTTTTTGAAATCTTTGGAAAATTATACTTTACATCAAGTGGCCCAAAACATTCATCACAAATGTATTTGAATGCAGTTTCATATTCCTTTTTGCATTCTCTGCATTGCAATGAAGTTCTACTCAAGATCTTGTTTTCCCCTTAAACCATACATAAAAAATCCTAATATCAAGTTAAGTAATACTTAATCTAAATCCATCAAAAATTTAATGTTGTTTATAAGGGATTTTCCTGAAAAAATCCATAGTCTTGCTTATTTTTTGGAAAAATTTAAGGGAAAATCAAATTTTTGTAAATATTTCAATTAGGAGTAAGGTTTTTAGAGATTTTTCCAAAATCAATCCCATGAATAAGGGTATTATTATTGCAATCCCAATAGTAATTGCCATTATTGTAGGTGTAATTGCAATGGCAACTATGTCAAATGAGAGTTCAAATATGGAGATTGAAGATATTCTGGATAAAGAAATTAGAACAAGTGATTCTCCTGAAGTTGATGAGAAATTAGATGAGATTGAAAAAATTGCTGATGAAAATGAATATGAAGTATTACCAAGAGAATGGCAAACCTCAGGACCATTTCAAATTGATAGAAACCAATACGCTATAGGTGAAAAGATTTTCCTAAGAATTGGAGGATTAGGTGTACAAGAGAAAGGTCAAATTGCAGTTATGAGGCCACTAAATAATACACATTATTCAGTATACCTTACTGTTCCATTTGATGGAGCAAATAAAGAGGGATTCAATTATTACTTGAGTCCTCAATTATCAGCAGTACGTGGATTGTGTTCAGTAGATGACATAATGGGAAAATGGGCTCTGGTTTTTAGAGGGACAAATTATCCAAATTTGAATTTTGAAATTATAGACAAAGTTATTCCTGGAACAAGCATAGATCCAGTATGCTAAAATTATTTTTCTAAATTATTATGAAAACAAACTCTCTTACCAGTATGACAAGCTGGTCCTGATGGCTCTACGAGATAAATAATTGCGTCTAAATCACAATCAACTAGAATTTCTTTTACCTTTTGAGTATTACCTGATTCTTCTCCCTTCATCCAAAGTTTATTTCTTGAGCGACTCCAAAACCATGAATTTCCGGTTTTTTTTGTTAATTCAAGTGATTCTTTGTTGGAATATGCCAATGTTAAGACGTCTTTGGTGTTTGCATCTTGAACTATTATTGGAATCAACCCTCCACTTTTTTTAAAATCTATATCATCAACGGATTTTTCCATAACAAGTTTCTAATCTTGTGTTTTATAACCTTACAGGAATTTGTTTGTCCTTAAGATACCGCTTGACACCATTTACGCCATGAGTCTGAAAATGGAATATAGAAGCTGCCAGGGCTGCATCTACATTTGATTCTCTGAATACTTGGACCATATCATCAGGTTTTCCACAACCTCCTGATGCAATTACAGGAATTGAGGTAGAGTTTACAATTTCTTTGGTAAGTAAAATATCATACCCATCTTTGGTTCCATCTTTATCAATGCTGGTAAGGAGAATTTCCCCTGCTCCTAATTTTTGTGCCTGTTTTGCCCATTCTATAGCGTCGATTCCCGTCTCTTTTTTTCCGCCAAAAATGAAAACCTCAAACCAAAACTTTTTGCCATTTTCTGTAAATATATTGATGTTTTCTTTGAGATCATAATTTCTTTTAGCATCAATTGCCACTACTACACATTGTCGCCCAAAAATTTTCATCAGTTCGGTAAGGATTTCTGGGTTTTTTACAGCAGTGGTGTTAATGCCTACTTTATCTGCACCATTAAGTAAAATATTTCGAGCATCCTCTAATGATTTTACACCCCCTCCAACTGTAAAGGGAATGTTGATAACAGATGCTACTTTTCTTACCAATTTCTTTATCGTTTCGCGTTGCTCCTCAGATGCTGTAATGTCTAAAAAAACTAATTCGTCTGCTCCTTCATCACTGTATTGTTTTGCAAGCTCAACGGGATCACCTGCGTCTTTAATTGATTTAAATCTAAGACCTTTTACTACTCTTCCATTTTTGACATCAAGGCATGGAATAATTCTTTTTGTTAGAGTCATGCTATTTTTTTTGCCTCCTGTATTGAAATTTTATTTTCATACAAGGCCTTGCCTAGTATTACTCCAAATGATTTTTTTTCTTTAACATCTTGTATGTCTTTTATATTTGAGATTCCCCCGCTTGCAATTACATTTGCATTTTTTAAATTACATGCTTGCTCTAAAAATTTTAAATCGGGTCCCTCAAGGGTTCCATCACGATTAACATTAGTTAAAAGAAATTCAGAAAATCCCATCTCAAGAAATTTTTTTATAGCATCGATTAATTTAATTCCTGTTTCTTTTTGCCATCCATGTGTTACAATTTCACCATCTTTATGATCAACTGAGATTACAATTTTTTTAGGACCTAAATTTTGAAGTATTTTTTCCATAGTGTTTGTGTCTTTAAATGCCAATGTGCCTATTACAACCCTTGTTGAGATTTGTGCAGTTTCCATAACTATTGATTCGTCTCTTAGACCTCCTGCAACTTCTATTGGAATTGAAACATTTTGTATTATTTTTTTTATTAAAGACAAATTTGACCCAATTCCTAATGTAGCATCAAGATCTACAATATGAAGCATGTCAGCGCCATTTTGTTCCCATTTTTTGGCAATGTCTATCGGATTGTCACTATAGATTGTTTTTTGTTTGGGATCGCCTTTGTAGAGTCGTACTACCATGCCATCCATTATGTCAATTGCAGGGATTATCTTCATTTTTTACACTCATTTAGGAAATTTTGAATCATTATGCTTCCCACTTTGCCTGATTTTTCAGGATGAAATTGGGTTCCAAAAAAATTGTCTTTTTCTATAACAGCAGGGACCTTAATCCCATAATCAGATTCGGCAGTGATAATATCAGCAGATGAAGGTTTTACTCGAAATGAATGAACAAAATATACCCAAGAACCATCATTTACCCCTTCAAGTATTTTTCCTGATTTTTTGATCTCCAAGTTATTCCAACCCATATGTGGTATCTTCATACCTGATGGAAGTTCTATTACTTCTCCTGAGATTACGTTTAATCCTTGTTCCTGACCTTCTTCACTTTTCTCAAAAAACATCTCCATTCCTAAACAAATTCCTAAAACAGGAGTATTGTCTTTTACATAATCTTTGAAATCTATTTTAGAGTGTTCATGAATACTTTGTATAGCTGGATCAAAATTACCCACTCCAGGAAGTAAAAGACCTGAATAATGATTTGGGTTATCAAAAGTCGTAATAACATCAACAGTAGCTCCCACTTTTTCAAGTGAATTTTTTAGACTGAAAATATTTCCAGCTCCATAATCAAATATTGCTACACTTACCATTACATAGAACCCTTTGTACTTGGGATACCTTTTTGTTTCCTATCATATGATGAGGCAAATCTAATAGCAACTGCCAATGATTTTATTGCAGCTTCTGCCTTGTGGTGATCATTATCCCCATACTTTACAGTAAGATGAATACAGCAGTTTAGGTTTTGAAGTAATGATTGAAAGAAATGTTCTAAATCTTCTTTGGATACATCTTCAATCTTATTTCTTTTAATTGATAAGATCAATTTCCAAAATGGTCTTTTTACTAGATCAATTGATGCCTCTGCTAAGGATTCATCCATTGGAACAGATGCATAACTGAATCTAGTAATTCCAGATCTATTTCCCAAAGCTTTGTCAATTGCCATTCCAATAGTGATTGCAGTATCTTCAATCAAGTGGTGCTCGATTTTGTCATTTGATTTGGCATTAACCTTTAGATCGATCATTGAGTGTTTTCCAAAAGATACAATTAGATGATCAAGGAAATTAATTCCAGTTTTAATTGTAGTTTTTCCTGTGCCATCTAGATTTACTGAGACAGAAATACTAGTTTCTTTTGTGTTGCGATTAATGGAACTTTTTCTTGATTTCATATTTACCACAGAAAATAAACTCTACCTTATTCTAAATTTAATACCTTCGGTAGTAAATTTATTGATTCTAATACTAACAAAGCTCCATTTTTTTTAAATAATTCTAGCTTTTCTTGCGGATTCTTGCTTGTTCCAATTATTCCACAAAATGTTGTGGTATATCCCTGCTCGGTTGCTTTTTTAGCCATGATGAGATCTTCCATAGAATCACCTACGTAGATAGAATTACGAATATTCATACCCTTTATTGTTCGAACTAGAGAAAATGGATTTGGTTTTGCCATTTCCCTTGGTTCATCCTCTAAAAAAGCAGAATTCTTCAAATCAAATTGGTCTAATAGTTTTTTTAATGAATACCTAACTGATTCTTTTCCTCTTCCAGTTACAATAGAAATTTTAGAATTAAATTTTGTTTTGAGTTTTGAAATTAATGGGTTGTTTATAATTAAAGTATCATTTTCAATCAAACCTTTTTCTAAAAATTTTGATTTAATATTGAAAAGTCTTTCATAAAGTTCTGGTCCATAAAAAATTTGATCGAATATTTTGTATAATGGATTGTTATGATGTGGTCCGGGATAAGATAAATCATTTTTAATTTCATCAATGTCAGTAAGAGATTCAATATATTTTTCTGCAGAGAGTATTCCACTGCTATCACAGTTTTGAATTACTTCAAAAATAAATTCTCTTTGATCTCTATGAAGATTTTTTGCAGCTACAAGGGCAATGATTGATGCGTATGTCAAATCAACCTCGTCATTGAATCCTCCTGTTGACTTGAATCCTTCTATTATTTTTGAATCAATTTTTATCGAATCAGAAATATTGGAAATATTTTCTAAAACATATTTGACTGTTTTAATAATTGTGAGATCGTAAGATTGTGTAATATCTATCAAAACGCCATCGCAATCAAAGATAATCCCATCACTTTCTTTTGAAAAATCAATTAAAGAGTCATCTATGTAGATACCCTCTTGTTTTTTCAGCAGAGTCATCGTAGTAAATCACGAATTGCCAGTAAAAATCTCGAGTTCATTTCTTTAGTTCCAATAGTAACTCTTAGACAGCCTTCATGATTTCCAATTTTTCCCAATTTTCTAATTGAAATTCCCTGTTCAGATAGTGCTGTATATACTCTAGAATAAGATCCATGAGCATCAAATAAGACAAAATTAGCCTCAGAATCAAAGACCTCAAAGGTGTTGTATTTTTTCAAATTTTCAATCATCCTTGATCTTTCTTGTTTTATTATCTGAATAGAATCTTTCATTTGTTGTGATTTTTCAAATGCTAGAATTCCTGATTCTATTGTAAGTGTACTTAATGGATAAGGATATTGTAAAACGGTGTTAAATATCTCAGTAAATTGTTTGTTCGCAATAAAGTATCCAAGTCTCAAGCCAGCTAATCCAAATGATTTTGAAACAGTTTGGACTACCACTAAATTTTTTTGAGATTTTACCATACTAGCTAGTGAATAATTACTAAAATCTCCATATGCTTCATCAATTATTACTAGCCCATCAAATGATTTTACCAGTTTTTGTAAATCATTTTTTGAAAATTGAAATCCCGTTGGATTGTTGGGAGAATCAAGATATAAAATATCAGCATTTTTAGATTGCTTTGTAAATTCCTTAATGTCTAACTTCATATCATGTGAAAAAGGTAATGCAATCATTGGGATAGAATATAATTTACATCTCTCTTCAAAAAACCCAAATGTAGGATTTGATGTTAAAACTTTTGTTTGTTTTGTTGCAAAATTTGAAAGTATCAGATCCAGTATTTGATCAGATCCGTTTCCAACTCCAATCATTGAAATTGGAATTTTTATGAATTTTGAAATTGTCTGGATTAATCGCTCAACCCCCCCAAGTGGATATTCTCTAACATCAGAATTTTTTTTTGCACCAGAAATAATGTCGCTTTGAAATTGTTTTGATATCACATAATTTTCATTTGAATCAAGTTTCAAAGAATCCTGTTGTAACTCTGGTTTTTGATATCCCCCAATTGATGATAATTCCTTTATTTTTTTTTCAACCCATCCAGTTTTCATTTCAATCTACCTCGAACTGCCTCAAAGTGATTTGGGAGACCTTCTGCTTTAGTAAATACATCAAGATATTTTGAAATTTTGGACAAAGAAGTCCTACTTGCGGTGACTTGAGTTTCAATTTTTATAAAATCCAAAACAGATAGAGAACCTCTTGTTTTGCCAAATCCATTAGTAGGTAAAATGTGATTTGAGCCCAAAATATAGTCACTAGCTGAAGAAGGAGTGTCATTTCCGATTAAAATCAAGCCTGTTGAAGTGATTTTTGAGGCAATACTTTGAGGATTTTTAGTCATAATCTGTAAATGTTCTGGGGCAAGTTCATTTGCTAGTTTAATCATATCTGATTTTTTATTACAAATGGCAATGAATCCATTTTGTTTAAGACTTTGTTGTACCAAGTCAGAACGTTTTACTTTTTTAATTAAATCTTGAATGTTTTGATTTACGGATTTGGCAAGTTTTTCTGAATTTGTAATTAGAAAACAAAATGTATCTTTACTATGTTCGGATTGTGAAATCAAATCCAAAGCAACAAATTCTGGATTTGCAGAACTATCTGCAATTATCCCTAATTCAGTTGGACCTGCAAGCATATCAATAGCAGTTCTATGGCTAATCAAATATTTTGCAATAGTTACAAATGCTCCCCCAGGTCCAACAATTTTATCAACTTTGGGTATAGATTCTGTTCCAAAAGATAAAGCAGCTATTCCTTGAGCACCGCCTACTTTGTAAATTTCATTTGCTCCGCAAATATCTGCTGCTACTATAGTTAGAGGATCTATTTTTCCATCAGAATTTGGGGGGGAGACTACGATTATTTTTTTTACACCTGCTACCTTAGCAGGAATTACTGACATTATTACGGAGCTTGGATATTTTGCAAGGCCACCTGGAATGTAACAGCCTGTACTTTGAATAGGTACAAATTTTTTAAAGATTTTTATTCCATCAGTGTTAATTGTTTTGTTTTTTAAAACAGACTTTACTATTGATTCAGTTTTTTCTAATCTCTTTTTAGATAGGTTAATTGCTAGAATTTCTTGTTTTAAAATTTTTTTGTAAGCATTTTTAATTTCAGTTTTAGATACACGAAATGAATCAAGTTTTGCTCCGCTAAATTTTTTTTCATATTTTCTTATTGCTAAATCTCCATCTTTCTGAACTTTTTTGAGAATGGATTCTACTATTTTCTTGTTTTTTTGAGGTTGTTTTGGAATGATCTTAGATGCAAAACGTTCAACATTAGAAACTCGAAATATTTTCATCAATTCTCTTCATCACGTTTAATCTCCTCAAGCTCCAATATTTGTCGTGGTTCATGAACCACAAGTCCTTGTGCAATTTTTCTTAACTTGGGAATTAGTTTGTGAAATTCTTCTTTTTTAATCACCGTATTTACTCCAAACCATCCATCTTCGCTTAAGGGGCTTACTGTAGGCCTTTTCAAAGAAGGCATCTGAGAAAGTAATTTTTTGAGATTTTTTTCTTCTACATTGAGGTAAATATGCAAATATTTCCTTCCATGGACTGCGCCCCTCATTAATGTTACAATATCAAATATTTTTTCACGTTTTTTTGGATCTTTGAGGGATTTTTTGTTCACAATTAAATGAGCAGTGGAGGTCAAGACTTCATCTACAATTTTTAATTTATTTTGTTTCAAAGTAGTCCCTGTTTCAGTGACATCCATTATGGCATCAACATCTTCTGGAGGTTTGGCCTCAGTTGCTCCAAACGATAAATGGATTTGGACATTTTTGTTTGTTCCCAACCTAACCCAAGGAGTTACAATCAAAGGTTCTTTTGAACCATAATACTTTTGATAAGATTTGCACTGTTTGAGAAATTTAGCTGCAGTGGTCAAATATTCTGAAGAAATACGTAGGGTTTTTTTCTTTTTTGCATAATCAGCAATCATTGAATCAAGGTTTTTGTAAGAATACTTGTCAGGAAATGCAATTACAAGTTTAATTTTTCCATATTCCAAATCTAAAATTGGTTCAACATCTGCTTTGGTTTCTCCTACCCAATCTTTTCCTGTTATTCCAACATCATAGAGTCCTTCGTAAACTAGAGTGGGAATTTCTTGTGGTCTGAGCATTTTTACAATAATATTTGGATCATCTAAAAATACACGGTAGGTTCTGCTTTTTCTATTAACTTTGGTCCAAGATTTTTCAAGTAGCTTAAAAGTTGCTTCTTCAAGACTGCCTTTTGGTATGGCAAATTTTACCTGAGACATTGTTGATTTTTTAAAATAGTTTAGCCATATAATAGGATTTTAAATTTTTTTTATCAGCTCTTTGGCCTTATCAAGAGAAATATTATTTTCATCAATCATTTTTTTAACTATTATATCGATTTGATCATTTTTTGCTCCAGCAGCTGCTGCTAAATTTCTAGCATGTAATCTCATGTGTCCTTTTTGGATTCCTTCAGTAGCTAATGCCCTAATTGCACTATAATTTTGTGCCAATCCTGCGGCAGTCATTACAGAAGCTAGTTCTTGAGCAGAAGAAACTCCAAGAATTTTATTACATATTTTAGCGATAGGATGAACATTGGCAATACCTCCAACAATTCCAACGGCTAAAGGCAATTCCAAGGATCCAACTAAATTCCCACTATCATCTTTTGTCCATTTACTAAGAGATCGATATTTTCCAGATTTGGCAGCATATGCATTTGCTGCAGCTTCAATAGCACGACTATCTTGCCCTGTAGCATTTGCTACTGCGATGATTCCATTCATTATTCCCTTATTGTGTGTGACTGCTCTGAAAATATCATTATCTGCAAATTGATATGCCAAAATAATATTATCAACTATATCCTCACCTCCTACTGTGTCTTTGTTAAAAATTGCTTTGGCTTTTGTAATTCGTCTTGTGGAATAATTTGATAAAATACGTAAAAGGGCTCTTCCTCCAATGATTTTTTCTAAGAAAGGAGAGACTGCTTCACACATTGTATTTGTGATATTGGCACCCATTGCATCACCGACATCAATTAAAAGTTCGACAATTAGCATTTTTCCAACTGGAGTGTCAATTTCTTTACATGTTACTTCCTTTGCACCTTTACCCATTTTGGATAATGTGTTACTCTTTGAATTTGCAATATCCAAGATTTCCTTGGATGATTTTTTGATTTTTTGAATAGCTGTTGGAATATCTACATCTAACATTTGAATTTGACCGATACTATAAGACTCGCTAGATTCAACAGTAAACCCATCACAAATTCTAGCAACTTTTGCACCCTTTGAGGCAGCTGCAATTACTGATGGCTCTTCAATGACCATTGGAATTACATAGTCTTTACCATTAATCATAAAATTCGTTGCAACTCCAAGGGGTAAAGAGAAGGTGCCAATAGCGTTTTCTACCATCTTGTCGGCTTTTTCAAAAGAAATACCTCCATCAGTATTTTCTAGTAATTTTATTTCTTCATCAGATAAATCTGAAAAATATTTAACAATCTCTAATCTTTCTTTTCTAGATTTTTTAAAAAATTTTGGGATAGACGAGTCTTTCATTTTAAGATCCTCAATAATTTATCATCCATTCTATCTGGAAAACCTTTTCCATCAGTATTTGAAGTGATGACATAAAGACTACCATCAGAACCTTGTACAACATCACGAACACGTCCCACTCCACTTAAAATGCTCTTTTGAGATTTTAATCCATCATTTAGATCTAATTGGTAAAGATTTGAGGCCCTCAAAGAGGCCATAACAAAAGAGTTCTCAAGTTGAATAGTATCTCCAGAGTAAAAAAGAATCCCTCCTGGCTCTATTCCTGGATCATAACACATTACAGCAGCTTCAAATTTTTCATTTCCAAGGCATTCTTGTTCTGGCCAACCAAAATTCATTCCTGATTCAATTAAATTGATTTCATCGTTTTTTTCAGGACCAAGATCTACAACATACAAGTTGCCTGCGTTATCCCATGCCATTCCTTGAGGATTTCTAAATCCAAGGGAGTATACTGGGGAATTGGGAAAGGGATTATCTTCAGGAATTGTTCCATCATCATTTAATCTTAAGATTTTTCCAGCCAAGGAATCTAAATCCTGAGGAAGATGAGAAGCATCTGAGATAGTGCCGGTTCCTACATATAATTTTCCATCAGGACCAAATTTTAAAAATCCGCCATTAGTAAATACAGAACCTGGAATTTTATCAAAAATTGTTTTTGCATCTTTTAGTTTGTTATTTGATTCTGTAATTTTTAAAATTTTATTCCATAACATAGTATCTTCTTCATATGTAAAAAAAACATAAAGAAAATGATTGTCTTCAAAGTCAGGATGAGTTGTGATTCCAAGAAGCCCTCCATCAAAAACCTGTGCTGGACGTAATGTAGCTAATGGTTCATCTAATAATTCATTCTGATAAACTACTTTGATCCTCCCATCTTTTTCTGTAACAAAAATTTTATCATTAGTAAATGCAAGTGATCTTGGGTTTTCCAGACCTTCTGCCAAGATTTCAATAGATTGATTGTTTAATTTCTCAGATGGAAGTTCTGGAAGAGGAATAGGATCATTAGGAGATGTCAAGACAAAAATTGAAAATGCTACTGCTCCTACAATTCCTGCAATTCTTAGTCTCTTATCCACGAAGAATTAATTTTTGTAAATCCTATTAATTACTTTCAAAAATTTGATAACGCGTATATACGGCGCCTACTCACTTACGAATCAGCGGGGTGGGGAAGTCAGACTATTTAGGGCTAAGTCATCCCGGCGGGCTCATAACCCGCAAATCAGTAGTTCAAATCTACTCCCCGCTATTTAATTTTCATATATAGAAAACCATAAGGAAGAATCATCAAATTTAGATTTTTTATTTATCTTTCCTAATCTAGTTATTGGTCTGCTAAGGTGTCTATGGGCAGAAACATCCGGAATGTATAGTTTTTTTTGGATTTTTCTTGGAATTTCTAAATTGGTCTTTTTTTTTGAAGTTTTACCACATTTTATGCATTGATATCCCTGATTCTGTCCTTTAGATTTCATTGATTTATTACAATTTTTACATAAGGGATTTGATTTTACCATATTTTTTTTAAGATTAACAATATCAATAAATTCTAAATTTAGAATTCTAGGATAAGTTTTAGAAGCTTTTCTCATTCCACCTCCTACACAAATTTTATCTCCCTTGATCAAACCTAAGGCAACTAAGGATATTCCAGTCTGTTTGTATACGGCACAGTGGATTTTCTCACCATTACAACTAATTGAAAAAAACACATGTCCTCCTTTTTCTCTGATGGGATTACTCAGGACAATTCCAGTTATTGTTCCAGAGGCATATGGTTTCAATGTTAATTTTGTAAATGTATTTTTTAGGTGATCATTAGTTCCTTGATTAGATTTGAAGATCATGTGACCTGCCAATTTTTCCTTAGTCTCCAAAATTTTTGTTGCTTTCAATAATGAATCAACCCTTTCACCACGTATCCCATAAAATACAGGATCAGGGCCATGGGGTGTAATCAAAACTCTTGATTTTTTATTATCAAAGCTATTGAAAGTATGAGGAAATGTTTTGTTTTGCATTTTTTTTACACTTTTTGAAGAAAGTTGTCTTTCTTTTCCAAACTTAGATTGCTTTCTATAACTTAACAATTCTAGAGTGTGATCATTAAATTGATATCCTATTGCACCAATAGCACCAACTAATCCTTGTCCGTTTCCAATGTAAAAAATTTCAAGATTATTTTTTGACGCAAATTTTTTTGCTTGATTTCTATTAATTAGTTGCCACAAGGCCAATTCACTAAATTCTATAAAATTCAAAGGAATGGTCTCGTTTTCATAAAAAACTAATCCAGGATTTGCCCCATTTTTGGTATCTGAATATTTGGAGATAAAATTTTTGATTTTATTTTTAATTTTAGTAGGGTTCTTAGTTTTTATTTTCAGGGATACTGCTCCATTTCCTCTAGTTTTCCATGGTATATTTGGATTAAATCTAATTAATTTGGGAAAATCTAGGAGTTCAGAATCTTGTTTTTTTAAATAATCTACGACTTTGTAGGCCAAAAAGGTGGTACACATCCCCTTTGGAGAATCAGTGTCATCAAATCCAATATGCAATGTACTCATTGATTCATTGTTTTATTCCAGTCATTTTTAGTTGTCGAGTTTTACAGTTGGTTTAAATTAAAATCTTGGAATTTGTAGTTAAATTGATAATAGTAGATGAAGATAGAATCTTCAAAGAAATTCAATCAAAACAACCAGCTTCAGTTTCTTTAAATGGTCCTGATGGAATTCTGCCTCAAATTCAACAGACTGCTGTAAATATTACAAACAAATTTGGAATTCCAGCATATGTTCTAGCTGATACTACATGGGGAACATGTGATTTGAATTCAAATGCTGGAAAAATTTTAGGTACTGGAATTCAATTTAACATTGGTCATACTATAAACACCGAATCTATTGAAAAAAATGTAATTTTGATTGATGCATTTGATGATATCAAGTTTGACAGTGTTGCCGAAAAATGTGCAGTGATTTTATCCGGAAAAACTATTGGTCTCATAACAGACAGTCAACATCTTAATCAAATGAAGAAGGTTGAAGGTATTCTAACAAAGAATAACATTAAGGTAAAAATTGGAAAGGGGGGAGGACAATTAAATGATGGTCAAGTATTTGGATGTGAATTTTATCCGGCAACAAAGCTAAAAGAAGAAGTAGATGCATATGTATTCTTGGGACAAAGTAACTTTCACGCATCTGGAATTGCCTTGTCAACTAATATGCCCACATATGTTTTGGATCCGTATTTTAATGAAGTAAGAGAGATAACTGAATTTGCGCAGAAATTAAAAAGAAAAGCAACTCTGGCAATTTACAAAGCAGCCGAGGCCAAATCGTTTGGAGTAATTGTTGGACTTAAAGAAGGTCAATTATCAAAATTGTTTGCTTTAAAATTCAAAAAAGAATTAGAAAAAGAGGGGAAAACTGTTCAATTATTTGCATTAACTGATATAACCAGTGAAAGATTAAACAATTTAAAAGGAATCGATGCATTTATCCAAGTAGCATGTCCTAGAATATCAACTGATAATCAATTTGATAAACCTGTTTTATCATCCCCACAAGCTAATGCTCTTTTGAAAGTCTTAAGAAATGAAGACATAGAAGAATATCTAGAGCTCCCACACTGGTTGTAAATTTACGAAATTAGGCTTTGGAATCTTGGATGGTCGTTTAGTTTTTCAAAAAATTTGGATTTCTTGGCCTTTATTTTATTTTGACTTTTTTGTGTAATTGACATTTCTAAATTATCAAGTGCCTCATTTAATCTCGATAGCATGAGAAGATTGCATGATTTATCAAAAAGAACATCGCTATTATTTGGGTAATCCTTCAAAATTTTGTTACAACAAACAATAGATTCCTCAAATTTTTCTAAGGATAGTAAAATTCTTTCCTTGTGGTATAATGCAATCTTGTATCCTGGATTTGAATGTAAAATTACATCACAATCAGAAAGAGCTTCAAGTAGATCTCCTTTTTTTCGTAAAGATGATATTTTATTTACTAACAAAGAAAGATCGTTTGGATTTAATTTCAATGCAGAATTATAGCATATTAAGGCAGAATCATAATCTTTTAACTTACTTAGAGCATATCCTTTGTTATTCAAACATCCTAAATGATTGGGATTTTCTTCAAGAATTTTATCGTAATAAGAAATTGCTTTTTGAAGTTTACCTAATAAAAATAATCTATTTGCCTCATCTAAAACTGAATTTATTTTGGGATTGGTTGTCATTTTCAGAAAAGATTTATGGTTGCATTAAGATCTTTCCAAAAAGACCCTTGCCTTTTAGCATCTTTGTATGAGCTTCTGCTGCTTGTTCTAAAGGGAAAACAGAATCAATTATGGATTTAATTTTCCCTTTTGAGATCCAATACAACCCTTGCTCTAATTCAGCTCGATTTCCTTGTGTTGAACCTAAAATGTTAACTCCTTTAAAGAAAATATGACGTAAATCCGTTTTAGCATCATATCCAGTAGTGGCACCTGTTGTTACAATTGTAGCCCCATATTTTAACAAGGTCAGTTCTTTATTCCAGTGTGAACCACCAATGTGCTCAAAAATTACATCTATTCCAGTAGTGTCTCCAAAAGGTTTTGGAATTTTCTTTGAAATTTCACGCACTTCTTTATTCCAATCCTCCCTTCTATGATCTACTGCATAGTCTGCGCCTAGATCTAATAATTTATCTAATTTATCTGGACTTGATGTCGCAATTACAGTACAGCCAAACAATTTGGCAATCTGTATCCCAAAAGTTCCAATACCTGAGCTTCCACCCATAACTAAAACTAATTGTCCTGGTTGAATGTTTGCTCTACCTACCAACATATGCCATGATGTAAGTAAAGTCATGGATGCAGCTGCGGCTTCATCATAAGTTACATTTTTAGGAATTTTTACCACATTTTCTTCTGGAAGGTGTGTAACTTCACAATATCCTCCCCAAAGAGGACCTGTTTCAAAACCCCATATCTTTCTCTGTCTGCAATCATATTCACGTCCTGAAGTGCAATATTTACAAATACGACAAGACATATTTCCATGAGAAACAACCCTGTCACCTATCTCAATATTTTTTACTTCACTGCCAATGGCGATTACTTCTCCGGCAGCATCTGTTCCAGAAATATGTGGAAGAGGTATTGCAAGAGGTTTTCCTCTCATACCCCAGATATCGTCATAATTTAAGGCAGCAGATTTTACTTTAAAAATAACTTCATTAGATCTAGGTGTTGGTTCAGGAATGTCTTTAATTTTTAAAATTTTGGAAAAATCATCATTCGTGGTATACTCTTCATACACTAAGGCCTTCATCATTTTAGGAAAATTTTTCAAAGTTATATGAATTACCCAATCCTAGAACCACAAACAATTATAATCATAAAATAGAGAATCACAGCATGTCTGAATCCATAGCATTTCCTGGAGATAAAATTGCTTCAATTGAGGAATTTGAGGCTGGATACAACACCTTTGATGATGGTGATATGGTACGTGCCTCTACTGTTGGGGAAAAAAATTTAGACAAAACATCTCGAATTGTTAGCATAAAACATCCTAAAATGTTATCAATTCCGCAAGTGGGAGATATCATTATTGGTACTGTTGCCGCAGCTATGTCTTCAATGATTGCAGTAACTATTGATTACATAAACGGAAAACCTACAACATCCAAAGTAGAGTGTGTATGTTCAATAAGGAATCTTAGAAAAAAAAATGTGGCTTTGTTAAACGATATTGTTACCCTAAAAATTTTAAATCACCTTAATGGAACTATACATGCAACAATAGATGAGCCGAATTTAGGAGTTTTATTTACAAAATGTAGAAAATGTGGTGGAAAAGTTGTTCAAATGCGTGATGCTATAAAATGCACGGAATGTTCTTGGATTGATGAAAGAAAACTTTCAACAAACTTTGGTAACAGTGATTTTGTTCATTTGTGAGTATATAAAATGACTAAAGTATCGTTCCAAGGGGAGCGAGGAGCATATAGCGAGGCAGCAGCTAGATCATTTTTTGCTGAGGAAATTGAAACAATTCCATTTTCAACATTTGCACAGGTTTTAGAAAGTACAGTTTCAAACATTACAGATTATTCGGTCTTGCCAGTAGAAAATTCCTTGGAAGGTAGCGTTGGAGAAAGTTATGATTTACTATATTCCACTTCCCTAAATGCGGTAGGTGAAATTTACTATAGAATAGAACATTGCTTAATTGGAAATGGTAAATTAGAAGAAGTTGATACTGTATATTCTCACCCTCAAGCTTTAGGACAATGCAGAGATTTTATTCAGAAGTACAATATGAAAACAGTTCCGACTTATGATACTGCTGGAAGTGTAAGAATTATCAAAGAATTAAACAAGGCAAATATTTCATGCATTGCAAGTAAAACAGCTTCACAAATTTACAATATGCCTATTATATCAGAAAAAATTACTGATGATCTTAATAATTATACAAGATTTCTTGTTCTATCTAAAAAAACTAGTGAAGAAACTGGAACCGATAAAACATCTATAATGTTTTCAATAACTCATGAACCTGGATCTCTTTTCCGGATTATCGAGAATTTCCAGAAATATAACATTAATCTAACCAAAATTGAATCAAGACCAACAAAATCAACAAATTGGGAATACAATTTTTATGTCGATTTTGAAGGTCATGCAAAAAATCAGCATGTTTCAAAGATGCTTGAAAAAATTAAAAATGAAACATTGTTTATGAAAATTTTGGGTTCTTATCCTTCCGCGAAGTTAAATTAAAATCCTTTGGGTTTTCTAAATGTTAAGCCCATACTAAATCCAATTATTACAACTCCCGTTATAATCACCATTAAATCATATGTAAACCAGATAGGATCAGAACTTCGAATTAAAACTCCTGTGATTTCTAATTCGGTATTTCCAGTATTTCGTATTTGGATTTTAGTCTCTCCTTCCTCAGAGTGTACCCAATCTAATTTTAATTCCTCTGTATAGGATTTGTTTAAAATTTGTAATCCATTGCCAGGGCTTTTTAGATTTAGATTAAAAGAATCCCCAATTATTTTCATGGATTGGGGCGTATTTGCAGGAGCTGGGATGGTATAAGATATTTGATCGCCATATTCAACCAAATAATTTTCATTTATGGTAAGAGTTCCTACATGTACTATTAAAGAAACAGCCCCAAGTGCAATAATTATACTTCCAACAATAATTCCGATAATAGTTTTCTTAGATAACACAATTCATTGATTTGATATACCGCTTAAAAAATTAGCGAATTATTTTTTAGTAGAAATTACTCTTAAAATCTATTATTTTTCTAATGAGAGTTATGAGTGGCATTTGATTTAATCGACAATCTTTCTAATAATGAACCTATTTGTTGTTGGAAATCAGCAAATATTTTCTCAATAATCTTTAAAAATCTCTCACCTTCAATTAATCCCACTATAACTATCACAACTAATATTATTCCAATAGCAATCAAAATTTTCTTTCCTTTTCCCATACGTTTTGGCATAGTTGTTGACCTTGTTTGAATCCAAGATTGGGAATCTTGTTTTAGTTTTTCAGAAGTTACCTTTGGTCTATCATTTAATTTTTCAATGGGACTCCCACAATTATTACAAAATTTTGCCAGATTAGGATTTTCAGTTCCACATTTCCAACAATAATTAGAAACAGAATTTACAGGGGAAGAGGAAGTTGGTTCTATTTTTGAAGGTTGAGGTGTAACAGTTTCAACATTTCTGATATGACGCTCTAACAAGTCATTAAGATAGGTCTTATCTGATAGGGCAAGTACTTTGTTTTCTTCTAATCTAGATTTAATGTGTTCAAGTCGGTATGGATCTCCTACATTCATTTTGATCAGAGAGTTAACCTGATCCAGTAACGAATTCATCTGGATTGATAATTAAAATGGCTCTATTTATGATATTGTGATAATCTCTAAGTTTGTTTATCTTTCTAATCATGTCTCAGATTATTACAAAAAAATATTTTTTGTAATATTAAAATTCATTGATTTTATCTTTTTCCTTGTCTACCAAATATCATTGTTGTTTTAATTCAAATTATGTTTTCTTTTTGAAAACACTTTTTTACTGTTAAGCCCAAGATTATCAAAATTATGCCTAAGACTACTAGAAAATCAGCTAGCAATAAAAGTTGAAATGCAATATTACAGTCTGTTGATTTTTGCGTTACAAAAATTGTTTGTATAGTTAATCCCAAACCGCTCTTGCAAAAGGAATCCAAATCTTTTACAATCCCATTTGAATCTCCAAAGGGAACAATAAATCCACCGATCCCAAAAATCATTATTATGAATCCCAGTATTACTAATTCCTTTCTTATCTTTTTAGTTATAGGGATGGTTTTTGGTAAATGAATTTCTATACTAGATTTTACAACATCAATTGGTGATTCACAATTTGTACAAAATGCATTGGCCTTAGGATTTTTTGTCTTGCAATTCCAACAATAATTAAATTCAGAACTTTCTTCCGAAGATATAATTGGTTCTGTTGTTATTATTGGATTTTCATTATTTTCAATATTCCTGAGATTTGATAAAGTCAATAGGCGATTTAGATAATTTGTATCTGATAATGTTAGTTTTTTATTTCGTTCTAACCTGGATTTAATGTGTGCAAGTCGGTATGGATCTCCTAAATCTTTTTTGATTAAAGAGGTAATATTATCAAATATTGAATCCATTTGCATAGGTAATCTATTATGCTATATTTATGATATTTCGATATTTTCAAAAAATATTTTTCAATTAAATTTTAATTTTCTAAAAAAATTATTAACAATTATTTTGAAATTACAAGATAGAGGTTTCTAACATGGGATGTAGAATATAGTATATCTAGTCTAATTGAATAAACATGATGTTTGAGATTAATTTTTTTCTTTAAAAATTTTGAAAACTACATGACTGAAACATCATGAGGTTGACTTTCTGCAAATCCTGCTCTTGACATTTTAATAAATTCTGCATTGTCTTGCATTTGAGTAATATTATGAGCTCCACAATAGCTTAGACCAGAACGAACACCGCCAGTTAGCTGTTTGAGAATATCAGTTACTGTACCCTTGTAGGGAACCATTGCTTCAACCCCTTCGGCAACATAATCATTTAGATCATCATCAAATGAAACTGATCCAGAATCTTTTGATTTTCTCCCCAAAGAGGCTCCAAGTGAGGCCATTCCACGATAAACTTTGAAACGTTTTCCATTTTTAGTCAATACAGTACCTGGAGATTCATCTGTTCCTCCCAACATACTTCCTACCATTACTGAAGAAGCACCAGCAGCTAATGCCTTAGTAGCATCACCAGATGTTCTAGTTCCACCATCTGAAATAATTGGAATACTATATTCACGACCAATTTTTGCACAATCCATTACTGCAGTTAATTGTGGTACTCCAGATCCCGTTATTACTCGAGTAATGCAAATTGAACCAGATCCTACACCAACTTTAACTGCATCTACACCAGCTTTGATTAAATCTTCAGCTCCATGAGAGGTTGCAACATTTCCAGCAATTAATTCACAATCAGGATATGCTTTTTTTATATTTCGAACAGTATTAATCGCATTTTCACTGTGACCGTGTGCAATGTCTACTACTAAGACATCAGCTCCTGCACCCAATAAAGCCTCTGTTCTTTCTAAAAAGTCTCCTTTTACTCCAACTGCAGCTCCGACAAGAGGTCTTCCTTTCTTATCTTTTGATGCTAGTGGATAGGCTGCAATGTTTGTAATATCTTTACTTGTAATTAGACCTGCGATGGAACCTGAATCATCTACTATTGGTAGTTTTTCTATTCTGTGTTTATGTAAAATCTCTTTAGCTTCTTCTGGACTTGTCCCAGATTTAGCAGTAACAACATCTTTAGTCATTACATCTTTAATTAAATGAGTAGTGTTTTTTTCAAATAATAAATCTCGGTCTGTAACGATTCCAGTAAGTTTTGAGTTTGAATCCACTACTAAAAGACCAGATACTTCTTTTTCATTAGCATAGTCAATAGCATCTTGCACAGTTTTATCTTGATTGATAATATATGGATTTTCTATAATTACACTGCCAGATCGTTTTACCTTAAGAACTTCATTTGCTTGTTCTTGGATGGTTAAAAATCTGTGAATAAATCCTATCCCTCCAGCACGAGCCATAACAACTGCCATTGCAGATTCTGTGACTGTGTCCATATTGGCACTGGTAAATGGGATGTTAAGAGAGATGTTTCGAGATAGTTTTGTGCTTAAATCAGTTTGAGATCTACTTGTAATATCAGAATATTTGGGGACAAGAAGAACGTCATCAAAAGTTAATCCTTCTTTAAATTCCAACTGAACCTTGTTAAGAAAGTCAAATATTGATTATAAGCCTTTGTTTCCTTTAGATAGCTTTAATGCGACTTTAATTGCATCATTTGTCTCTAAAATGTTGTGAGTTCGTATTATGTCAGCACCGTTTTGAACAGCTACTATCTCTGCTGCAATTGATCCAAATAGTCGATCAGATGGATCATCTTTTCCTAAAAGTTTTCCGATAAAAGATTTGTTTGAAACTGAGATCAGAACTGGGTAATTTTGTTTTATTGAATTTAAGCTTTGTATAATTTGAATATCTCGTGTAACCCAATCAGAATTTATTTTTGTAAAAAAAGGACCTTTTCCAGATCTTCGAAAAAAACCAATTGCAGGATCTACAACTATTTTGTTAGATGAGAAACCAATTTTTTTTAAAGTGTCAATACTTTTCTTTAAAAGACTTTTAGCTAGAACAACTTGGTTCCCAGATATTTTTTTTATGCTAAATGCACCTAAAATTAATGAAGGATCATATTTTGAAATAACATCAATCATTTTTTCATCATATTTTAATCCAGAAATATCGTTAATGATGTCAGCTCCAAGATCCAATGCAGATTTTGCTACGCTTGCTCTACATGTATCCACTGAAATAGGCAGATTGGAAACATTTTGAATAATTTTTATCGCCTTGGAAATTCGATTTAATTCTACTTTTTCGGAAATTATTGTAGATAGATAAGGAGCAGTTGACATTCCACCAATATCAATAAAATCTGCCCCATCAATTTCCATTTTCATTATAGATTTTGATATGTTTTGTTTAGTTGTTTTAATGGATTTTTTGTAAAACGATTCAGGACTAGTGTTTAAAATTCCCATAATACGAACAGGGTTTTTACCACCTACGCCTATATTTCCAAGTCTTGTCACATGATTTATGATGAACCATTCTAATTTTAGTCATATGATGATTTCAGGGTGGAACTCAAGATATAGTAAAATTTTAAAGGAATTCAACTATGAGAAGAAAGACGATTTAGATTCTGCCAAAATGTTAGATTCTTTATTAGGAGATGAAATTAATTTGGAAAAAATTTGTGGATTAATTAAAAATCAAACTGTTTTCATAGTAGGAGCTGGTCCTTCTTTGTCTTATGCAATACCCATTCTCCATCAGTTTAAAAAAACTATAAAAATTGTAGCAGATAGTGCAGTTAAATATTTGATTGAAAATGGGATTACACCAGATATCATTGTGACAGATCTTGATGGCGATAAAGAAACTTTTAGAAAAATTGGAAAGTCTAAAACTATTTTTGTTGTTCATGCACATGGCGATAACATTTCTAAACTAAATTTAATTAAAAATTTTAAAAATTGTATTGGAACTACACAGACTAAACCTTTTGGAAAATTACAAAATTTTGGTGGATTTACAGATGGAGATAGAGCTGTTTTTCTTGCTAGTTATTTTAAAGCGAAGAAAATTATTTTGTTGGGAATGGATTTTGGAAAACGAATTGGGAAATTTTCTAATACCAAACCCTCAGAAAGAACAATAAAATTGAAAAAATTAAAAAAAGCAAAGTCCTTGTTGGAATGGCTGGCAATAAAAACAAAGTCTGAATTATTTACAACCTCAAGTCCAATTTTGGGATTTAAAAAGATCCCATTTCAAAATCTTGATAGTATAATTACCTAGAATGCATTTAATAGCCATATCTACTTGAGTTCAAATATGAAGCATTCAGAGGAACAGATTAAAGAGATTGCTAGTTGGAGAGAAGATTTGATTAAGCAAATAGGAAAACATACTCAGGCAATAGAAATACTTGAAGCAAGACTAATAGTTTTAGATTCGATGTTAAAAGAATCAAGTTTTACTAAAGCATCCTCACTAGAAAATGTAAAAAAAAATTCTGAAGAAACCATAGTAAAAGAGAGAAAATCTATCCCAATTACTAGTGGCAGTGATGGTAAAGTTATTGCAAATGCGTTTGTATCATCAGAACAGGTTGAAATAATTTTGGAAAGTGATATAGGAATTGCCGCAGATGTTCCTCCATTCAAGTCCTTTTTTATCGACAGAATTATTGGAGAAATGAAGCGAAAAGATGCGTCAGATGCAGATAGTGGAAAAATACAAAAAGATTCTATCATTGATTATATAATTAATAAAAATGGTTCAAATATCCGTGAAATAATAATCAAGAATTATAAAGAAAAAGAAAGAGTTAACGAAATTATTAACACAGTTGGTTGGTCGTTTACACGTATGTTAGAGAACATCAAAAGGTGATTTAATGGATAAAATTGTTATTTTAGATTTTGGTTCTCAATACAGTCATCTTATTTGTAGAAGGATTCGAGATTTTTCAGTGTATGCTGAGCTTGTTCCCTATGATATTACCTTAGAAGAACTACAAAAACACGATCCTAAGGGCATTATTTTTTCAGGTGGTCCATCTAGTGTTTATAATTCAGATGCTCCGATACCAGATGATAAGATTTTTGATATGAAGTTACCTCTTCTTGGAATTTGTTATGGACATCAATTAATTGTAAACAAATTTGGGGGAAAAGTAAAACGAGCAAATAAAGAATATGGTTCATCATTACTTACAATTGATAATGATAAAGATCTTCTAAATGGAATAGGAGAATCCGTTAGAGCATGGATGAGCCATGGGGATGAAGCAGAAGAAATGCCAGCAGGGTTTCAAGTTATCGCTCATACTAAAAGTGCAAAAGCTGCTGCAATTGCATCTAATGAAAAATCAATTTATGGTATTCAGTTTCATCCAGAAGTAGTTCACACTGAACAAGGAACGGAAATTCTCAAAAATTTTGTACTAAAAGTTTGCCGCGCTAAACAAGATTGGACCATGGAGGGATTTATTGAATCTGAAGTGAAAAAGATTTCAGAAATTGAAGGTAATGTTTTGTGTGGAGTAAGTGGAGGAATAGATTCAACAGTAGCTGCTTTGTTAATACACAAAGCAATTGGAGACAGATTAAAGTGTGTCTTTGTAAATAATGGACTTTTGCGATTAGATGAAGAAAAAGAAATTGATGAGATGTTTAAAAATAATTTTAAATTAAATTTTACTAGAATAGATGCTGTAGAAACTTTTTTGCATAAATTAAAAGGAGTTAAAGATCCGGAAATAAAAAGAAAGATTGTAGGCGAAGAATTCATTACAGTTTTTTCAGAATTTGCAGAAAAAAATGGACCTTTCAAATGGTTAGCTCAAGGTACTTTGTATCCAGACGTGATAGAAAGTGGAGTTTCAAAAGGTCCAGCTGCAGTGATAAAATCACATCATAACGTAGGTGGTCTTCCGGATTGGTTAAATTTAGAAATTTTAGAACCTCTCAAAGAATTGTACAAAGATGAAGTAAGAGCAATTGCAAAGATTTTGAAAGTTCCAGAAAGGCTTTTCATGCGACATCCATTTCCTGGACCTGGACTGGCAGTACGGATAATTGGAGAAGTTACTCCAAAAAAACTTGAGATTTCTAAACGTGCAAGTAAAATTGTTGAAGAGGAATTGATGGAGGCAAATATTTACAGTGATGTTTGGCAAGCCTATGCTGCAGTTGGGGATGATAAAGCAGTTGGTGTTGTTGGAGATGAAAGAAAGTATGGGAATATTGTAATGATAAGAGTGGTTGATTCCATTGATGCAATGACTGCAGATTGGACGAGGCTTCCACACGGATTATTAGAAAAGATGAGTAATAGAATTACAAACGAGATTGAGGATGTAACATGGGTAACATATACAATTTCAAGCAAACCTCCTGCAACTATTGAGCCACAATAAAGTGATAATCAGTTATTCGCACGGTATGCAACAATTATTATTATTCGAGTAGAAAAATCGTTTGTTATGAATTATGAAAAAATATGTGATGAAATTCTAAATTGTGATGATCAAATTAGATATGTAGGAGTCTATGATTATGGAGAACTATATGATAAAATGAGACCTGGAGTTTCAAATTATCTTACCAGAGAGGAAACAGAATTATCCTTATCTCAAGCAATTTATCGATGGGCAACTAGAAAAAAGACTATCTCTAAAATTGGCAAGCCAATTTATGCAATGGCAAAATATGAGAAAATTTATCGAGTAACTATACCTATTGGAGGAGCTGGATTAATTTTGATTGCTACTGAATTAAGTGCAAATGTAAATGGAATAGTAGATAAAATTTTGGCTATCCAATCAAAATACTCTGAAAATTGACATAAATTGTACTCGTGTTTCTTTAAGAATCTAAGGTAGTAAGGCTGCCCCAAATACTCCACTAGAATCTCCAAGTTGATTTCTCACTATAGGAGTATCAACAAGATCACTGAAAACTTTTTCATAAACATTTTTGGTCCCCTCAGAATATAGAAAATCTATGTTTGAGACTCCTCCCCCAAGTATAATAACATCTGGATCTAGAATATCGATTACATTTGCAAGAGATGTTCCAAAATTATCTAAAAATTCTTGCTTCCACTGTATGAAATGGGAATTCTCAAAAGAAGTTACTATTTCAGGTAACGGTTGGGTTTTATCCGTTAGTTCTTTCCACCTTTGCTCTAATGCAGGTCCGCTGATATAGGATTCAACACATCCTTTTTTACCACAATAACAACTTCTTCCATCTTTGTGTAAAGTATGATGACCCCATTCACCAGCTATATTTGTTCTGCCATGATGGATTTTCCCATCAATTACTATTCCTCCTCCAATACCTGTTCCTAAAATTGCACCAAAAACAAATGAATTATTTTTTGCTGCACCCATAGTTGCCTCTGATATTGCAAAACAATTGGCATCGTTTTCAATTGAAATTTTTTTATCTAGCTTTTTTTCTAAATCTTCCTTTAATGGTTTTCCAATCAAACATTGAGTATTACTATTTTTGATCAAACCTGTTTTTTTTGATATCGCCCCTGGAGTGCAAATTCCCACAGTATAATTGACAATTTCTTTTGATATGTCGTTTACAAGATATTGAATTGTGTTTAGAATTTCTTGATAATTATTTTTGGGAGTAGGTAACCGTTTTCTTTCAACTGTATCTAATGAATTATCAAGTAAAATTCCTTCAGTTTTGGTCCCTCCTAGATCTATTCCTATTCTATACATACTAATTCAAATGAAATGCTTAAGTTTTCAGGAAATTGTTTTTTTACGATTAGGAACCTGGTGCGCCCGAAGTGGCTATAACATCATCAATTCTAAGAATCATGCATGCTGCTTCAGTTGCAGATTTGATAATTTGTTCTTTTACTGCAATAGGTTCTATAACATCAATTGCTAGCATATCTGCAATCTTTGTGTTTCTAGCATCAATTCCAGTCCATTTTTTTCCTTGACTTTGTTTTGCTCTAAGTTTTGCCATAGTGTCTATGGGATCCATACCTGCATTCTCTGCAATTGTTAGAGGAATAATCTCGAGAGCCTCTGCATATTTTTTGATGGCAAGTTGCTCTCGTCCATCAAAGTTATCAGCCCAATCTTTGAGTTGTGAGGCAGCATATGATTCTGGAGCTCCTCCTCCTGCGACAATTTGAGGTTTTTCAATTACATCTTTTACTACCATCAAAGAATCATGAATAGAACGATCTACCTCATCAATAACTCTTTGAGAACCACCTCTGATTAACATGGTTACAGAGTGAGGATTTTTGCAGCCTTCAACAAAAACCCATTTGTCAGATTCAACTTTCTTTTGATGTACAAGATTTGCAGAACCTAAATCTTTTTCTGAAAGATCTTCAAGATTGGCTGAAACACGACCACCTGTGGCTTTTCCAAGTTTAATCATATCACTTTCTTTTACACGACGTACAGCTAAAATCCCATATTTTGATAGGTAATGCTGCGCGATATCATCAATTCCTTTTTGACAAATAAGGACATTACAACCTATATCATGAAGTTTGTCAACCATTCCTTTGAGCATTCTGTTTTCTTCTTCTAAAAACATCTGCATTTGAGTTGGATCTGTAATTCTAATTTCAGAACTCATTTCAGTTTTTTCTATTTCAAGGGCACTGTTAATTAAAGCAATTTTTGCATTTTCAATTCTTGTTGGCATTCCGCTATGAACAATTTCTTTATCTAAAACTATACCCTTGACAATTTGGGTGTCTTGTATTGAACCGCCTGTTTTCTTTTCGATTTTAATATTATCCAGATCCACTGAGTAAGTTTCACCTTTCTTTGTTACAACGTTTAGGATTGCATCTACAACTACTTTAGAAAGTATTCCACTATCCTCTGAAATCAATTTGGATTGCATACTAGTAGTTGCAATTTTTAAAAGAGATTCTTTATCATCAGATTTTATGGTCTTTGCCATCTCAGCGTAAATTTCTAGAGTTTTTTCAGCTGCTGCTTGATAACCATCAATTATTACTGATGCATGGACATCTTTTTTTAGAAGATCTTCGGCTCTTGCCAAAAGTGTTCCTCCAAAAACTACTGAAGATGTGGTCCCATCTCCAACCTCGTTATCAACAGTTTTTGCAATTTCAACCATCATTTTTGCGGCTGGGTGTTGAACATCAATTTCCTTTAAAATAGTTGCACCATCATTTGTAATAGTAACATCTCCCAAAGAGTCAACTAACATTTTGTCTAAACCTCTTGGACCTAAACTACTTTTAACCAAGGATGCAACAAGTTTTGCCGCAGCTATGTTATTTTGCTGAGCATCTCTACCTTTTTGCTGTAAAGCACTTTCCTTAAGAACTAATACAGGTCCATTTGGTCCTTGTTGAATTGATGCCATTAAGATTCAGCTTCAATCCCCTAAAGCCCCTTTTTAATATTACTTACTTGATTGGATCGATGAATAATCTCTTCTTAACATCAACGATTCCTCTTGAAAGGATTCGTACTGATGGAAGAGCTAAGAAGGGTAGAAATAGTGGAATTAAATGAGGTCTTGTAAATTTACAGCCTGACTCAATTATTGTGTTATTGATTTTCTCAAAATTTGATGAAACATTTTCAAAAGAATCGGTAGAAATAATCCCTGCCATCTGTAAAGGCAAAGAAGCCTCTATTTTTCCAGACTTTACTACCACTAATCCACCCTGATTTTTTCTCAGTGTATTTGCAGCCGTTGCCATATCAGAATCATTTGAACCAATAACAATCAAGTCATTTTCATGAAAACTCCAAGTTGATGCAAACGCACCAATATCTGCTCCAAAATTTTCTAGAAATCCGATGACATGATTTTTTGTTCCATGAATTCTATCAAATGCGGCAACTTTCCAAACATCCTTTTCAATCGAAGGTAAAACGTTTCCATTTGATGTATCTAATTCTGTGGAACCTAGTTTTGTGATAATCTCAGTTTGCATAAGTATAGTATTTGCATATACTTTTTTCTTTTTTGATTTGATTTCAAAATCTTTAGTAGAAAATTTTTTTAGTTTTACAGTATTTTTAATCCACGGAGGAAGAATCTTCTTTTTAATTGAAGTAACAATACTTCCATTAGAAACAACTAATTTTCCTCCTACAAAGACTTTGGAAGGTTTTACAGACTTCAAATCATTGAAAATTATAATATCCGCTAATTTGCCAGGTGCAATTCCTCCCAAATCTTTGCCCATATTATAATAATCAAAACAATTTTTTGAAGCCATTGAAATAGCATCTATAGGTTCTAATCCAAATTTTATTGACTCTTTAATACAATGGTCAATAT
>Ga0224512_10000514_pt1 | contig 41341 bp, 40 predicted proteins | sample SF_May12_sed_USG_4_FD_169103 | JGI IMG/M metagenome (GOLD analysis project Ga0224512, IMG submission 169103) | Sediment microbial communities from San Francisco Bay, California, United States - SF_May12_sed_USGS_13 | ecosystem: Environmental > Aquatic > Marine > Sediment | place: USA... | reverse complement strand
AGGCGGAAGGACTCGACATCGAGATTCCGCAGAAGGTCTTCGAGTACCTCGCGCACAAGATCACCTCCAACGTTCGTGAACTGGAGGGCGCGCTGAACCGGATCGTTGCCTCCGCCAGCCTGGTAGGCCGGCCGGTAACGCTGGAGAGCACCCAGGAGATTCTGCACGACCTGCTGCGCGCCAGCGACCGGCGCATCACGATCGAGGAAATCCAGAAACGCGTGGCCGAGCATTTCAATATCAAACTCGCCGAAATGTCGTCGGCGCGCCGCTCCCGGGCGGTGGCCCGACCGCGCCAGGTCGCAATGTATCTCGCCAAGCAGTTGACCGCCCGCTCGTTGCCCGAGATCGGGCGCAAGTTCGGCGGACGCGATCACACCACGGTCATGCACGCCGTTCGCAAGGTCGACGAGTTGCGCACGGCCGATGCCGCGTTCGCAGAGGACGTCGAGCTGCTGCGCCGCATGCTTGAGAGCTGATCCGGGCCGAACACAGGATCCCCGCAAGTGGCAGCGGCGACTGCCGACCCTTGGGAAGGGCCGCCCGGCATCCCCGGGGAAACGCGGCCGGATTTGATGCTGTCGCGGGGCGCGACCGGAACCTTGAGAAACATTCGTTCGGCCACCAAAAATAGTGCGGATTCCCCGGCCCTTTGCTATATTCCGTATCCGTTCACAAGGGGACGCCGAGTCCCCGCGGTTCGGCGGCAGGCGGGCTGCCCCTCTGGGTGGCGCGGACCAGCGGAGAATACATCGGATAAACATACGGAACCGGGCGGACTCCAACCCCGCTGCACGCGACAGGTAAGATGAAACTGACGATCGAACGCGCCACGTTGCTCCGTGCACTAGGCCATGTGCAGAGTATCGTCGAACGGCGTAACACTATACCGATTCTTTCCAACGTCTTGCTCGACGCGCAGGATGACGCATTGAGTCTAACGGCGACCGACATGGACATTGCCATCGTCGAGCGAACTCCGGCGGACGTCGCCACGGCCGGCGCGACCACCACGTCCGCCCATACGCTCTACGACATCGTGCGCAAGCTGCCGGAAGGCGCCCAGGTTTCCCTGGAGAAGGATGCGGAGGCCGGGCAGCTCAACCTTTCGGCCGGACGCGCCCGATTCAAGTTGGGCACGCTGGACACAGCCGAGTTCCCGGCGATGACCGATGGCGATCTACCGAACCGGTTTACGGTCTCTGCCGGCGATTTCAGGGCCTTGATCGACCGCACCAGGTTCGCGATCTCGACCGAGGAGACCCGCTATTACCTGAACGGCATCTACATGCATGCCGTTTCGGTCGACGGCGACGGCCGGCTGCGCGCGGTGGCCACCGACGGCCACCGGCTCGCCCGGGTCGAGATGCCGCTGCCGGAAGGTGCGGCGGGCATGCCCGGCGTCATCGTGCCGCGCAAGACGGTAAATGAGCTGCGCAAGCTGATCGACGAGACCGGCGGCGACGTCGACGTCGCGCTGTCCGACACCAAGATCCGGTTCGGCTTCGACGACGCGGTGCTGACGTCCAAGCTGATCGACGGCACCTTCCCCGATTACGAGCGGGTCATCCCGGTCGGCAACGACAAGCTGATGATCGTCGACCGCAAGGAGTTCGCCGGTGCGGTCGATCTCGTGGCGACCATCGCGACGGAGAAGTCGCGCGCCATCAAGCTTGCTGTCGAAGGCCGCAGCCTGGCGCTTTCGGCCAACAGCCCCGACGCCGGTTCGGCCGAGGAAGAGCTCGAGGCCGATTACGACGGCGATGCGATCAACATCGGCTTCAATTCGCGTTACCTGCTGGACATCACCCAGCAGATAGAAGGCGACAAGGCGCAGTTCATCATGGCGGATTCGAACTCGCCGACGATCGTACGCGACGCCGGCGATGACAGCGCGCTGTATGTCCTGATGCCGATGCGCGTTTGAATGTGACCGCCCTGGCGACCATCGAGAGGAACCGGACAGGCGCCGCCGCTCTCTCTGTGGCCCGGCTGGCAACGACCCGCTTCCGTTGTTACGAGTCCGCGCGGCTGGAACTCGATCCGCGTCCCGTCGTGCTGACCGGTCCGAACGGCGCCGGCAAGACCAACCTGCTGGAGGCCGTCTCGCTGCTGGCGCCGGGACGTGGACTGCGGCGTGCCGCGCTGCCGGAGATCGACCGCGAGGGCGACATCGGGGGCTGGGGCGTGGCGGCCACGGTGGAGACGCCGGACGGTGTGGTCGAAATCGGCACCGGGCGTGAGCCCGATGGCGAGCGGCGCGTGGTCCGCATCGACGGCAAGCCGGCGCGTGGTCAGACGGCGCTGGCCGATCACGTCAGCGCACTGTGGCTGACACCCGACATGGACCGGCTGTTTCGCGAAGGCTCGCATGCGCGCCGACGCTTCCTCGATCGTCTCGTGTACGGATACGACCCGGCCCATGCGGGACGCGTTGCCGCCTATGAACAGGCGATGCGCGAACGCGGCCGGCTGCTGCGGGATGGGACCGCGGATGCAGCGTGGCTGTCAGTTCTGGAGGAGACCATGGCCGCGCGCGGTGTCGCGATTTCTGCTGCGCGTCTCGACATGGTGCAGCGGCTGGACCGCATTCTGGCCGGCTCCGACGGGCAGTTCCCGGGTGTCGTGCTAAAGGTCGCCGGCGCGGTCGAGACCTGGCTTGGCTCGGCACCAGCGCTCGCCGCCGAGGAGCGGCTGAAGGACGCCCTGAAGGCGAGCCGGGCGGCGGATGCACAAAGCGGGACCACCGCCGCCGGGCCGCACCGCAGCGATCTCGATGCGCGGCATCTGGCCAAGAATATGCCCGCCGCCCGCTGTTCGACCGGCGAGCAGAAGGCGATGCTGATTGCGATCGTACTGGCCGAGGCGCGCCTGCAGGCGGCCGAGCGCGGCGTCGCGCCGCTGCTGCTGCTGGACGAGGTCGCGGCGCATCTCGACGAGGATCGCCGCGCGGCGCTGTTCGACGAGGTCTGCGGTCTGGCCGGCCAGACCTGGATGAGCGGCACCGACGCCGGCTTGTTCGCCGCGCTCGACGGTCGGGCGCAGCATTATGCCGTGGCCAATGCCGCGGTCACACGGATCAGTTGACGCGGGCGAAGGACGGACGAATGAGCCAGAACGGTGACAAGGACCCGAAGGACAACGCCGGCGGCGCGGATGAACCGGGGGAATACGGTGCCGAATCGATCAAGGTGTTAAAGGGCCTCGACGCGGTCCGCAAGCGTCCGGGCATGTATATCGGCGACACCGACGACGGATCTGGCCTGCACCACATGGTTTACGAAGTCGTGGACAACGCGATCGACGAAGCCCTGGCCGGCTATTGCGACACCGTCACCGTCGCTCTGAACGGCGACGGCTCTGTGACCGTCACCGACAACGGCCGCGGCGTTCCGGTCGAAATCCACAAGGAGGAAGGCATTTCGGCCGCCGAGGTGATCATGACCCAGCTGCATGCCGGCGGCAAGTTCGACCAGAATTCGTACAAGGTGTCGGGCGGCCTGCACGGTGTCGGCGTTTCGGTGGTGAATGCCCTGTCGGAGTGGCTGGAGATGACGATCTGCCGGGACGGCAAGCGTCACAAGATGCGCTTCGAGAACGGCGAAGCGCACGCGCCGCTTGCGGTCATCGGCGAGTGCAGCGAGGAGTCCGGCACGGAGATCACTTTCCTGCCCTCCACGGCCACCTTCACCATGACCGAGTTCGACTTCGCGACGCTGGAACACCGGCTGCGCGAGCTCTCGTTCCTGAACTCCGGCGTGCGCATCGAGCTGACCGACGCGCGCCATCCGGAACCGCGGGTCGTGGAATTCCACTACGAGGGCGGTATCGAGGCCTTCGTGAAATATCTCGACCGGGCGAAGTCCGCACTGCTCGATGCGCCGATTTCCGGATCGGCCGACCGCGACGGCCTGACCATTGAATTCGCCATGCAGTGGAACGACAGCTACCACGAGAGCATGCTGTGCTTCACCAACACCATCCCGCAGCGGGACGGCGGCACGCACCTCGCCGGATTCAGGGCCGGCCTGACACGGCAGATCAACAATTATGCGTCCGGAAGCGGCATCGCCAAGAAGGAGAAGGTTTCGATCACCGGTGACGATGCGCGCGAAGGCCTGACCTGCGTGCTGGCGGTCAAGGTGCCGGACCCGAAATTTTCCAGCCAGACGAAGGACAAGCTGGTGTCCTCGGAAGTCCGGCCGATCGTCGAATCGGTGATCAACGACAAGCTCGGCCAATGGTTCGAGGAACACCCGGCGGAAGCCAAGCGGGTCGTCCAGAAGATCGTCGACGCGGCGCAGGCGCGCGAGGCGGCGCGCAAGGCGCGGGACCTGACCCGCCGCAAGGGGGCGCTCGACATCGCCAACCTGCCGGGCAAGCTCGCCGACTGCCAGGAACGCGACCCGGCCCTGTCCGAGCTGTTCATCGTCGAGGGCGATTCGGCCGGCGGCTCGGCCAAAACCGGACGCAACCGGAAATTCCAGGCGATCCTGCCGCTGCGTGGCAAGATTCTGAACGTTGAACGCGCCCGGTTCGACAAGATGCTCTCGTCGGCCGAGGTCGGGACGCTGATCGCCGCGCTGGGAACCGGCATCGGCCGCGACGATTTCAATCCCGACAAGGCGCGTTACCACAGGATCATCATCATGACCGACGCGGATGTGGACGGGAGCCATATTCGCACGCTGCTGCTGACCTTCTTTTTCCGGCACATGCCGGAGCTCATAGAGCGCGGCTACCTTTACATCGCCCAGCCCCCGCTCTACCGGATCGCCAAGGGTAAGTCGCAGGTCTACCTGAAGGACGACCCGGCGCTGGAAAACCATCTCATGGATGCCGGGATCGGGGACGCCATCCTGGTGCTGGCGGATGGCACGCAGCGGGCGGCCGAGGATTTGCGCGGCATCGTTGAGGCGGCGCGCAACGTCAAACATATGCTGGAGCAGCCGGCCCGCAAGGTCGGCAGCTGGGACATCGTCGAACAAGCGGCGATCGCCGGCGTGCTCAACCCGCAGATTCTGTCGGATTCCGGACAGGCGGGCGAAGCCGCGGCATACGTCGCCCGACGCCTGGACGAACTGTCGGAGCCGGTCGAGCGCGGCTGGGTCGGCGAAGCCGTGCCGGACGGCGGGCTTACGTTTTCGCGCACGCTCCGCAGCGTGCCCGAAACTTACGAAATCGACGGCAATCTGATCCGCAGTGCCGAGGCGCGCCAGCTTGATGCCATGGCGGCCGAGTTGCAGACCGTTTACGCCAAACCCGCAACGCTGGCGCTAAAGGACCATGAAACCCGGATCTGGGGTCCTGTGGGGCTGATCGACGCGATCATGGCGCATGGCCGCAAGGGCATCGATGTGCAGCGCTACAAGGGGTTGGGCGAAATGAACCCGAATCAGTTGTGGGAAACGACGCTCGACCCGGACATGCGCACGTTGCTGCAAGTGCGGGTCAATCACGCGGAGGATGCCGGCGAGGTGTTCTCGACCCTGATGGGCGACGTCGTCGAGCCACGCCGGGATTTCATCCAGACCAATGCGCTGCGCGTGGAAAATCTGGATGTCTGACGCCGATTATTGTTTTGTAGTGTTTCGTGGGGTATTGGTATAGCGCGGCGCGCCGCCGTACGAGCCAGAAACGAACGGGTGGACGATCTTTGACCAAAAAACACAGCTACAGTTACAAGGACCTGCTTGAATGCGCGCACGGGCGGCTGTTCGGGCCTGGAAACCCGCAATTGCCGTTGCCGCCGATGCTGATGGTCGACAGGATTACGCAGATTTCGGACGAGGGCGGCGTCTACGGCAAGGGCGAGCTGATCGCCGAAATGGACGTGAAACCGGACCTCTGGTTCTTCAAGTGCCATTTCGAGGGCGATCCGGTCATGCCGGGCTGCCTCGGCCTCGATGCCATGTGGCAGCTTGTCGGATTCTTCCTCGGCTGGGTCGGCGGACTCGGCAAGGGGCGCGCCCTGGGTGTCGGAGAGGTCAAATTTTCGGATCAGGTCTTGAACACCGCCAGGAAGCTGACCTATCACATCAACGTAAAGCGCGTGATCATGCGCAAGCTGGTGATGGGTATCGCCGACGGTGTCCTGAAGTGCGACGGCCAGCCGATATACGAGGCAAAGGATATGCGCGTCGCGCTGTTCACCTCTTCTGAAGGATCCTGACGGGGTTTAAATGCGAAGAGTCGTCGTGACCGGTCTGGGCATCGTATCCAGCATCGGCAACAATCAGCAGGAAGTCACCGAATCGCTGCGCGAAGGGCGGTCCGGCATCGAATTCTGCGAGACATACGCGGAACTCGGGTTTCGTTCCCACATACACGGCTCGATCAACATCGACCTGGACGCCCTGGTGGACCGCAAAATCCGCCGCTTCATGGGTGACGGCGCGGCCTACAACTACGTCGCCATGCAGCAGGCGATCGATGACGCCGGGCTGGCGCCGGCCGACATCTCCAGCGAGCGGACCGGGATAATCGTGGGATCCGGCGGTCCGTCGACCAGCAATCTCGTCGAGGCGGCCGATATCCTGCGCGAGAAGGGGGTCCGCAAGGTCGGCCCCTACCGGGTGCCACGCACGATGTGCAGCACCAATTCGGCGACGCTGGCGACGCCCTTCGGCATCAAGGGCATCAACTATTCGATCAGTTCCGCCTGTTCCACCAGTGCGCATTGCATCGGCAATGCCGCCGAGTTGATCCAGTGGGGCAAGCAGGACATCGTGTTCGCCGGCGGCGGCGAGGAGCTGCACTGGACCCTGACCGTGCTGTTCGACGCCATGGGTGCGCTGTCGTCCGGATACAACGATACTCCGACCCGGGCCAGCCGGGCCTTCGACAAGGATCGCGACGGCTTTGTGATTTCCGGCGGTGGCGGCGTCGTGGTGCTGGAGGAGCTTGAGCATGCCCTGGCGCGTGGCGCCAGGATCTACGGCGAGCTCGCCGGTTACGGCGCCACATCGGACGGCTACGACATGGTGCAGCCCTCGGGCGAAGGCGCGGTGCGCTGCATGAGGATGGCGCTGGCCGGGCTCAACGCACCGATCGGCTATATCAATGCCCACGGGACCAGCACGCCGGTCGGCGACACGCGCGAGATCGAGGCCGTCCGCGAGGTCTTTGGCGACGCCATTCCGCCGATCAGTTCGACCAAATCCCTGACCGGCCATTCGCAGGGCGCAACCGGCGTTCAGGAGGTGATCTACTCGCTGCTGATGATGAAGCACGGGTTCATTGCCGCCTCCGCCAATATCGACGATCTCGATCCCGAAATAGAGGGTGCGCCCGTGGTGCGCGAGACGATGAACGACGTGAAGCTGGACTGCGTGATGTCCAACAGCTTCGGGTTCGGGGGCACCAACGCGACGCTCGTCTTCCGGCGATACGCCGAATGACGCTGAAGATGCGCGCCTGAGACACAGGCGCCGCTGCATTCCACTGGCGGGTAGGCATAGCGAAAATGAGTCAACGGACAGGGCTAATGGCGGACCGACGCGGCCTGATCATGGGGGTCGCCAACGACCATTCGATCGCCTGGGGGATCGCCCGCAATCTGGCGGCGCACGGCGCCGATCTCGCCTTCACCTATCAGGACGAACCGTTGCTCAAACGCGTGCGGCCGCTGGCCGAGTCGGTGGGTGACGACCCGATCCTCCTGCCCTGTGACGTCGCCAGGGACGATGCGATCGCGGCGGTCTTCGACGCTCTGGAGGATCGCTGGGGTTCGCTCGACTTCGTGGTCCATGCCGTTGCCTTTTCCGACAAGGAAGAGCTGAAGGGCCAGTATCTCGACACGTCCCGCGCAAATTTCGCGCAGACCCTGGACATATCCTGCTATTCGTTTACCGCGGTGGCGCAATGTGCCGCAAAGCTGATGGGTGAGGGGGGCAGCCTCGTGACCCTCACCTATGGCGGCGCCGAGCGCGTCATGCCGAGCTACAATGTCATGGGCGTCGCGAAGGCGGCGCTGGAGGCCAGCGTGCGCTATCTCGCCAGCGATCTTGGCAGGCGCGGCATCCGCGTCAACGCAATCTCGGCCGGCCCCATGAGAACCCTGGCGGGCGCCGCGGTCGGCAGTGCGCGGTTCGTATACAAGTGGCAGGGCGAGAACGCGCCACTGCGTCGCAACACAACCCTCGACGATGTCGGCGGCGCGGGCCTCTACCTATTGTCGGGCCTGTCGGCCGGCGTCACCGGCGAAGTCATGTATGTCGACAGCGGTTACCACGTCATCGGCATGGCGGCACCGCCGCACTGACCGCCGCGCGGATCCGGAGAACGGAAAAACGGCGGCCCGACCGGGCCGCCGCAATGCATTCCTCGGATTAGCGGACTCCGTCAGGCGTCTTCCTTGCGGTGCCGGGGACGGCTCCGTCCGCGGCGTTCGCCGCCATCCCTCTGACCATCGCCGTCACCGCCGCGGCGGCCGCCCGAGGGTCGGGATTCGCCGACTTTCTCGGTAATATCCTCGCCGGTCTCCTGGTCGACGACGCGCATCGACAGACGGACCTTGCCGCGATCGTCGACGCCCAGCACCTTGACCTTGACCTCGTCGCCCTCGTTGACGACTTCGGTCACGGTGCTCGGCCGCCCGTCGTTAAGTTCGGAAATGTGGACGAGTCCGTCGCGGCTGCCCAGGAAGTTTACGAAGGCGCCGAAATCGACGACCTTGACCACCTTGCCGCTATAGATCACGCCGACCTCGGGCTCTGCAACGATGGACTTGATCCAGTCGATCGCCCGGTCGGCCGCGGTCTGGTCGACGGCCGCGACCTTGATCGTGCCGTCGTCCTCGATATCGATCTTGGCGCCGGTGACCTCGCAGATCTCGCGGATCACCTTGCCGCCAGTCCCGATGACCTCGCGGATCTTGTCGCGCGGGATCGAGAAGGTGGTGATCCGCGGCGCGTTGGCCGAGACCTCTTCGCGGGCGCCGCTAAGCGCCTTGGCCATTTCGCCCAGGATGTGCATCCGGCCGTCCCTGGCTTGGGCCAGGGCGGTCTTCATGATCTCCTCGGTGATCGAGGTGATCTTGATGTCCATCTGCAGCGAGGTGATGCCCTTGTCCGAACCGGCGACCTTGAAATCCATGTCGCCGAGATGGTCCTCGTCGCCAAGGATGTCGGACAGCACGGCGTGGTCGTCGCCTTCCTTGATCAGCCCCATCGCGATGCCGGCGACGGGACGACTCATCGGCACGCCGGAATCCATGATCGCCAGGGAAGCGCCGCAAACAGTCGCCATGGACGACGAGCCGTTCGATTCGGTGATCTCCGAGACCACCCGGATCGTATAAGGGAATTCTTCCTTGCTGGGCAGCAGCGGCCGCACCGCACGCCACGCCAGCTTGCCGTGACCGATCTCGCGCCGGCCGGGGTTGCGCAGGAACGACGCCTCCCCGACCGAATAGGGCGGGAAGTTGTAGTGCAGCATGAAGTGTTCGCGATACTCGCCTTCCAGGGCGTCGACGATCTGTTCGTCCTGGCCGGTGCCGAGCGTCGCCACGACCAGCGCCTGGGTCTCGCCACGGGTAAACAGCGCCGAGCCGTGCGCCCGGGGCAGCACGCCGACCTCGGCCACGATCGGCCGGACGGTCTTGGTGTCGCGCCCGTCGATCCGCAGGCCGGTTTTCAGGATATTGCCGCGGACGATGTCCTTTTCGAGTTTCTTGAACAGGCCCGAGGCCAGCTCGACGTCGATTTCCTCCGCCTCGAGCTGCGCCAGTGCCGCCTCCTTGGCCGCGGCAACGGCTTCGACGCGCTCCTGCTTGACGGTCCTGGTATAGGCCTCGCGCAATGGGCCTTCGGCCAGCTCGTAGACACGCTTCTGGATCGCATCGATGCCCGCCGCGGGTTCCGGCAAGGGCCACGGCTCCTTGGCGCATTCCTCGGCGAAGTCGATGATGAAGTCGATGACCTCGCGGATGGCGTTATGCGCAAACGTGACGCCGCCCAGGGTGACGTCCTCGTCGAGCTCCTTGATCTCGGACTCGACCATCAGCACGCCTTCGCTGGTGCCCGCCACGATCAGATCCATGTCCGACGAAGGCAGCTCGTCGGCCTGCGGGTTCAGGACATACTGGCCATCGATATAACCGACCCGCGCGCCACCGATCGGCCCAAGGAACGGGATGCCGGAAATCGTCAGCGCTGCCGAGGTTCCGATAATGCTTACCACGTCGGGATCATTTTCCAGATCGTGCGCCAGCACGGTACAGATGACTTGTGTCTCGTTCCTGAAACTGCTGTGGAACAGCGGCCGGATCGGCCGGTCGATCAGGCGGCACGTCAGTGTTTCCTTTTCGGAAGGCCGACCTTCGCGCTTGAAAAAGCCGCCGGGAATCTTGCCGGCGGCAAAGGTCTTTTCCTGATAGTTGACGGTCAGGGGAAAGAAATCGACCCCGACCCGCGGCGTCTTCTGCGCCACCGCAGTACACAGGACCTGGGTTCCGCCGTAGGTGACGAGGACTGCCCCGTCGGCTTGCCGGGCGATTCGCCCGGACTCTAGAGTCAGCGGGCGGCCGCCCCAGGTCATTTCCTTGCGGGTGATTTTGAACATACGGTTTTCCTTTATTGCATCCGTCGCGCAGGTCGCCGAATTGCGCCTGCGGATTGTTTGCGGCGGCGGGCATGGCTCATTCCACCCCGATCCGCCGGGTGCGCCGCGGCGCGGCGCACGCAAAAGGGCCGCACCCTACCGGCGCAGCCCAAGGTCTTTTACGATGATTTCGTAGCGCGAGGCTTCCTTGCGCTTCAAATAGTCGAGAAGGCGGCGACGCTGGCCGACCATGGTGATCAGGCCGCGGCGCGTATGAAAATCCTTTTTGTGCTGATTCAGGTGGTCCGTCAGGTTCTTGATTCGCTCCGTCAGAATCGCAACCTGAACCTCCGGCGAACCGGTGTCACCCGGTTTGGTGGCGAACTTCTCGATCAGCTCTTTCTTCCGCTCTGCGGTGATCGACATCAAATCCTCCTCGGATTTCAAAGGTTCAACACGCGGACCGGTTGCACCTCTCCGGCGGTGTAGCGGGCCAGGGCAACAGGTTTCCCGTCGGCCATAGCCAGTACCGTATCGCCATTTTCGAACTCGGCGATGCGGTCCAGATCCGCCTTCCGCAACAGGGAGATAGCCTGCCCGTTCCGCAGACGCCCCGCCTCCATCTCGGTCACGGCCAGCGCCGGGATGTCGTCCAGCGCGGTCTCGACCGAGTGCAGATGCGTCAGGGCGGCGGCACATTGCATATTTTCGCCTAGTTCGTCCAGCGAAATCGCATGTTCCTCGCCAAACGGGCCGACCCGAGTCCGCCGCAGCGCCACCAGATGCCCCACGGTACCCAGCTGAGCGGCCATATCGCGCGCCAGTGCCCGCACGTAGGTGCCCTTGCCGCAGACCGCCTCGAAAACGGCGTTTTCGCTGTCCGGTACGCCGGCCAGCCGCAGATCGGCGATCGAGACGGTCCGCGGGACCATCACCGGGGCATCGCCCGTGCGGGCCAGATCGTAGGCGCGGCGGCCGCCGATCCGGATCGCCGAAAAGGCCGGAGGCACCTGCGAGATGTCGCCGACAAAGCGATCGAGCACAGCCTCGATATCCGCCCGGCCCGGCCGCGCGTCGCTCTTGGCGATGGCGGCGCCGTCCCGGTCGTCGGTTTCGGTCGCAACACCCCAGCGAACGGTGAACCGGTAGCGCTTTTCGCCCTCCTGAAGGTACGGTACGGTCTTCGTCGCCTCGCCCAGCGCGACCGGCAGGATTCCCGTGGCGAACGGATCCAGCGTGCCGGCATGGCCGGCCTTCGCCGCCCCGGTCCGCCTCTTGACCGCGGCCACCGCCGACGTCGAGGTCATGCCGTCCGGCTTGTCCAGTACGATCCAGCCATGGATCGGCAGGCCCTTGCGCCTACGCGCCATCGTCGGGTCCGTCCCGCTTGAGGTCGCGGGCGACAGCCGGCCGGCGAAGCAGCGATTCGATGCGCTGCGCCTCGTCAAACGCGCTATCCATCTCGAATCGGAGCACCGGTGTGAATTTCATCGTGATGCGCCGCCCCACCTCGTGGCCCAGAAACGCAGCCGCGCGATTGAGCGCCACCACGACCTCTGCGGGATCGCCCGCGCCACCCAGCGGCATCACGAAGGCGGTGGCCTGCCGCATGTCCGCGCTGGCACGGACTTCCGATACCGTGATCGACAGACCCTTCAGGGCCGGATCGCGCAGGTCGCCGTGCGCCAGGATATCGGCCAGCACATGACGCAACTCCTCGCCGACCCTCAGCTGCCGCTGGCTCGGTGACCTGCCCTTGCTCCTGCTCATAGACCAACTGTCCCTGCGACGGCCGACGAATCCGGCATCAAAGCTCGCGGGAGATCTCCTCGACCTCGAAGCATTCGATGATGTCGCCGACCTTGATATCGTCGTAGTTCTCGAAGGCCATGCCGCATTCGTAGTTGTTCTGCACCTCGCGTACCTCGTCCTTGAAGCGCTTCAGCGTCTTCAGCTTGCCCTCGTGGATCACCACGTTGTCGCGCAACAGTCGCACGCCGGCGCCGCGCTTGACGACACCCTCGGTGACGTAGCACCCCGCGACCTTGCCGACCTTCGTGATGTTGAAGACTTCCCGGATTTCCGCGTAGCCCAGGAAGTTCTCGCGCAGCTCCGGCGCGAGCATGCCGCTGAGCATCGCCTTGATGTCGTCCATCGCGTCGTAGATGATCGAGTAATAGCGGATGTCGACGCCGTCGCGTTTGGCCATCTCGCGCGCCTGCGGGTTGGCGCGCACGTTGAAGGCGATGATCAGGCCGCCCGATGCCCGTGCGAGCGTTACGTCGGATTCGGTGATGCCGCCGACGGCGCCGTGCAGCAGCCGTACCTTGACCTCATCAGTCGACAGCTTGTCGAACGACGCCGCAATGGCCTCGACCGAACCCTGGGCATCCGCCTTCACCACCACGGGGAGCTCGCTGGCGGTGCCCTCCTTGATTTGTGTGAACATCTGCTCCAGCGTCCCGCGCGCGGTTGCCGCGCTGCGCTTTTCACGTTCGACGCGCTGCCGGTAATCGGTGATCTCACGCGCACGCGCCTCGTCCGCGACGACCACGAAATCGTCGCCGGCGGCGGGAGTCCCCTGGAAGCCCAAAACCTCCACCGGCATCGACGGCCCCGCGTCCTCCACGCTGCGGCCGTGATCGTCCATCAGGGCGCGGACGCGGCCCCATTCGGCGCCGGCGATAAAGACGTCGCCGACGTTGACGGTTCCGCGCTGTACCAGAACCGTCGCCACCGAACCGCGGCCACGCTCCTGCCGCGCCTCGACCACCGTACCCTGGGCGCTGCGTTTCGAATTCGCCTTGAGTTCGAGAATTTCCGACTGCAGCAGGATGGCTTCCTCGAGCTTGTCGAGATTGGTCTTCTTGACTGCCGAGACCTCGACGTCCAGGACTTCGCCGCCCATGCTTTCCACGACGACCTCATGCTGCAGGAGCTCGTTGCGGACGCGGTTCGGGTCGGCGTCGGGCTTGTCCATCTTGTTGATGGCGATGATCATCGGCACCTTGGCCGCCTGGGCGTGCCGGATGGCCTCGATCGTCTGAGGCTGGACACCATCGTCGGCAGCGACCACGAGCACGACGATGTCGGTTGCCTGTGCGCCGCGGGCGCGCATGTTAGTGAACGCTTCGTGGCCCGGCGTATCAAGGAACGTAATCTGCTGGCCGTCGGACAGCGAGACCCGGTAGGCGCCGATATGCTGGGTAATGCCGCCGGCCTCGCCGGCCACGACGTCGGTTTCGCGCAGCGCGTCGAGCAGCGATGTCTTGCCGTGGTCGACATGGCCCATGACGGTGACGACCGGTGCACGAGGCGTCATTTCCTCGGTCTTGTCGTCGACACCCTCGATGCCGATCTCGACATCCGCCTCGGACACCCGCTTGATGGTGTGGCCGAACTCGTTCACGACCAGCTCTGCGGTATCGGTATCGATGGTCTGGTTGATCGTCGCCATGACACCCAGCTTCATCAATGTCTTGACCACTTCGGCGCCGCGCTCGGCCATGCGGTTGGCCAGGTCGGAGACCGTAATCGTCTCGGGAACCACGACCTCGCGGACGACTTTCTTCTTCGGCTGGTCGGCTTCGGCCAGCCGCTGACGCTGTTTCTCCTTCTCGCGGGCGCGCCGCAATGCGGCAACGCTGCGTCCGCGATGGATATCGTCGTCACCGTCAAGCGCCTGGGTGATCGTCAGCTTGCCCGCACGCCGGCGCGGCTCCTGCCGGGGGCGCGCCGGCGCCGGCTTTTCGACCTTCTGCCTGGCGCGCTTGGACGCCGGCTCTTCGATCTCCTTCGGCTCGACAACGGGCTCAACCACCGGCGCTTCCGCAAGCTCGCCACGGGCCTTCTCTTCCTCGTCGCGCTCCTTCGCCGCCTCTTCCTCGGCGCGCTTGCGCGCCTCCTCTTCCTCGGCGGCGCGGCGTCGGGTCTCCTCCAGCGCCAGCCGTCGCGCCGTTTCGTCCGCCTCGCGTTTGGCATGCAGGTCGCGCTTGCGTACCTCGTCGGCCACGGCGCCCTCAAGCGCACGGATTCGCGCCGCCCGTTCCTTTTCGGTCAGATCGTGCACTTCCTGTGTGGCATCGGCTGCCGGCATCTTCAGGTCCGGACCCGGCTTCTCGACCGCCTTCATGCGGCCGCCGGCCTCGCGTTCGAAGGTCCGCTTCTTCTTGACCTCGACTTCAACCGTCTTGGTCCGGCCGTGGCTGAAGCTCTGGCGAACTTGCCCGCCCTCGACTGTCTTCTTCAGTTCGAGGCGACCCGGCTTGCGCAGCGTCAGCTTGCTTTCTTTTTCTTTCCGCTCACTCATTTCCATCCTCGTTCACGGCCATTATGCACGAAAACCCATTAATTTCCGCGCGTCAATCCGGAGCCTGTCGGCCAGCGCACCGTGCGACAGGGCGGCATGAACCGTTCTGTCGCGGCCGAATGCGCGGCCCAGCTCGTCGGCCTTCAGGCAATCCAGGACAGGCAGTTCCGGCGACGCGGCGCGCACTTTTTCCCGCCCATCCTCCGCACCGTCCTTCGCCGCCAGCAGTATGGCGCCGCGCCCCTTTCGGAGCATGGCGCGGACCTTCTCGTACCCGGCGACCGCCTGCCCTGCGCGGCGCGCCAGCCCGATCAGCTCGAGGCAGCGGGACGCAAGCAATGTCTCGATTCGATCGTCGAGGCCCTCGTCGATCTGCAGCGCCCGCCGCGCCGCCCGTTCGAACAGCTTGCGGGCACGAGCCCTCTTAATGCTATCCCGATCCGGGCTCAACCATATTCCGCGGCCCGGCAGGCGTCCGGTAATGTCCGGGGTCAGGCGGCCTTCGGCATCGACCACGAACCGCAGCAGCTCGTCGCGCGGACGCACCTCGCCCGTGACGATACAGCGGCGTTGCGCCGTCTGCCCTTCGCGGGGCGCCGCAATACGCGGCGTATCATGGCGAAGACCTGCCTGCATTCCGTGTCATCCTCCGCACCATCACTCAGGCGTCCACGCTGTCGGCGGTTTCTTCGCCTTCGAGTGCGGCTTCCCGTTCAGCGTTCGCCGCAGCCAGTTCTTCCGCCGTGAACCAGCCGGCCGCAATGCGCGCGGCCATGACCATTTCGCTGGCTTCGGCTTCCGTGAGGTCGAATCCGCGAAGAACCGCTTCCTCGCCAAATATCAGCTCATCTGTGGCGAGGTCCGCGAATTCCTCCACCGTCTTGACGGACGCCTCGCCAAGCGCCACGAGCATGCCCGGCGTAAGGCCCGGAATTTCGGCCAGGGCGTCGGTAACGCCAAGCTCCCGGCGCCGCCGCATCAGCCGCTCGGCTTCCTCTTCAAGGTGCTGGCCGGCGCGCGCGCGCAGCTCTGCGGCAACCTCCTCGTCGAATCCCTCGATCTCGCTCAGATCCTCGATCGGTACATAGGCGATTTCCTCGATCGACGAAAATCCTTCGGTGACCAGCAAGTGGGCAATCACATCGTCGACATCGAGAGCATCGATAAACCGCTGGCTGCGCTCATGGAACTCGGCCTGACGCCGCTCGGATTCTTGCTCTTCGGTCAGGATGTCGATATCCCAGCCGGTCAGCATCGAGGCGAGGCGCACGTTCTGCCCGCGCCGGCCGATAGCCAGGCTGAGCTGATCGTCGGGCACGACGACCTCGATCTTGCGCGCATCCTCGTCGAGAACCACTTTGGCAACCTCGGCGGGGGCCAGCGCGTTGACGACGAACGTGGCAGGGTCCGGCGACCACGGGATGATGTCGATCTTTTCCCCCTGGAGTTCCGCAACCACCGCCTGAACGCGGCTGCCGCGCATGCCGACGCAGGCGCCAACCGGATCGATGCTGCTGTCGTTCGAGATAACGGCGATCTTGGCGCGGCTGCCGGGATCGCGCGCGACCGACCGGATCTCGATGATGCCGTCGTAGATCTCCGGCACTTCCTGGGCGAACAGTTTGGCCAGGAATTCCGGATGGCTGCGCGACAGGAAGATCTGCGGGCCGCGCTGTTCGCGCCGGACGTCATAGATATACGCACGCACGCGGTCACCGCGGCGGAAGCTCTCGCGCGGCAGAACCTCGTCGCGGCGCAGCACCGCCTCGGCCCGGCCCAGATCGACCGTCACCGTGCCGAACTCGAAACGCTTGACGAGGCCGTTGACGATCTCGCCCGCGCGGTCCTTGTATTCCTCGTACTGGCGCTCGCGCTCGGCCTCGCGCACCTTCTGGACGATGACCTGTTTCGCGGTCTGAGCGGCGATCCTGCCGAAATCGATCGGCGGCAGGGGATCGATGAGGAACTCACCGATTTCCGCATCCCGTTTGATGCGCTTCGCCTGTTCGACCGTCATCTGGGTCATCTCGTTTTCGACGTCCTCGACGACCTCGGTATAGCGGGCAAGATCGATCGCGCCGGTCGACCGGTCGATATGGGCGCGGATATCGTGCTCGTGGCCGTATTTCGACCGGCCGGCCTTCTGGATCGCCTGCTCCATGGCCTCCAGCACCTGCTCGCGCTCGATTCCCTTGTCGCGGGCCACGGCGTCAGCAACGGCCAGCAGTTCAACGTGCATCTGGGTCATCGTCATTACTCTCGTCTCACCCCGCCGTTTCCGCGGCGGCCACTAGGTCATCCGTCAGCAGCAGCCTGGCCCGGTCAATATCGTCAAGCGGCAGGATAACGTCCCCGCCTTTCGTCGTCAGGCGAACCGCGTTCCCGTCCATCCCCGCAAGCCGCCCGCGAAAACGGCGGCGCCCGTCAATCTCGCCGCGCATTTCGATCTTTGCCTCGAATCCCGCGAAGCGCTCGAAATCCCGGCGCCGGACCAGCGGCCGATCAATCCCGGGCGAGCTGACTTCCAGCGTATACGCGCCGCTGATCGGATCCTCGACATCGAGGATTGCCGATACTGTATGGCTGATCCCGGCGCAATCATCCACCGTCATGCCGGATTCGTCACTCCGCTCCGCCATGATCTGGAGAGTCGGCCTTGCGCCACCCGACAGGTGCACGCGCACCAGCGTAAAGCCCATATCGGTGAGCGCCGGCTCAATCATCTTTTCGATCCGTCGGATCGGTTCCATCGACAATTCGGCCTTCCGCATCCGGAACCAAAAAGGGCGGGCCCACGGGCCCACCCACTTGTTGTCGGTCGTACACGTCGACCGTATGGGATTTGTTGCGCTGTTATTTAGGGCAAAACCGCATCGATTACAAGGGTGAACCGCAAGGCGGCAAGCCATGTGGACGGGCTGGTCCTATCGCTTCCGCGGGCGCCTGCGGAATGTCAGATAGATGCAGGTCTCGCCCCGCGCCAGCGCTTTCGCCTCATAGCGGGTCTGCGGCCAGTCTATGGGCCGCAACCGCCAGTCGTCCGGCCCCCGCGCCGTCCATTCGAACGCGCCGTGGCGGATGATATGGAACAGCATCCAGCGGACCAGCGGCATCTGGTCGCTGGCCAGCCGCAATTCCGCGCCACCCTTCATGATCCGTGCAAGGCCGGGAAGCGTGTCGGGGCCGATGAGGCGGCGGCGGTGATGGCGTTTCTTGGGCCAGGGGTCGGCGAACAGCACAAACACGCGGCCCACCGAAGCGTCCGGCAGCGCGTCGATCAACTCCCGCGCATCGTCGGGATGAATGCGGATATTGCGGATGCCGTCGCGGTCGATCTCGCTGAGCAGCCTGCCGACGCCATTGATGAAGGGCTCGCACCCCAGCATGCCGACGGTGGGGTGAGCCCGCGCTAGCGCCGCCAGGTGTTCGCCGCCGCCAAAGCCGACCTCGAGCCAGATATCGTCGACCGGACCGCCGAACACCGACGCGAGGTCGATTTCGCCCGGCGACACATCGACGCGGAGTCTCGGGAGCAGGTCCTTGAACAGCCGGCGGCGTCCGGGCCGCAGGACGCGGCCCCTTCGCCTGCCGTAGAAAACGCGTTTCCGTCCCTCCGTCAGAACCGGCGACCTAGCCCAGCGCCGCCCGCAGCGGCTCGACCAGATCCGTCCGCTCCCACGAGAACCCGCCGTCGGGCTCCGGTTCACGCCCGAAATGCCCGTAGGCAGCAGTGCGCGCATAGATCGGCCGGCTCAGCCCGAGATGTTCGCGGATGCCGCGCGGGGTCAGATCCATGTGCTGCTGCAGGACGTCGGAAAGGCGGTCCTCGTCGACCCGGCCGGTCCCATAGGTGTCAACATAGACCGACAGGGGTTTGGAGACGCCGATAGCGTAGGCGACCTGGATCGTGCAGCGGCTGGCGAGTCCGGCGGCCACGACATTCTTCGCAAGATAGCGGGCCGCGTACGCCGCCGAACGGTCGACCTTGGTCGGATCCTTGCCGGAAAACGCGCCGCCGCCGTGCGGTGCGGCGCCACCATACGTGTCGACAATGATCTTGCGGCCGGTCAGCCCGCAATCGCCGTCGGGGCCACCGATGACGAAACGGCCGGTCGGATTGACATAGAAATCCTCCTCGGCACACATCCAGCCTTTCGGCAGGACGTTGGCCACATGGGGGCGGACGATCTCGCGCACCTCGTCCTGTTCCATCGTTTCCGAATGCTGCGTGGACACAACGACTGCGGCGGCGCGAACCGGTTTGCCATCCTCATAGAGCAGCGTTACCTGGCTCTTCGAATCGGGGCCCAGCCCCGGTACGGCGCCGGAATGGCGCGCCTCCGCCAGGCTATGCAGGATCGCGTGACTGTAAAAGATCGGTGCCGGCATCAACGCGGGCGTTTCCTTGCAGGCATAGCCGAACATGAGCCCCTGGTCGCCCGCACCCTCGTCCTTGTTGCCCGCCGCGTCGACGCCGATCGCAATATCGCCCGACTGCTCGTGCACATAGCATTCGACGGCCATCTTCTGCCAGTGGAACCCGTCCTGCTCGTAGCCGATCTCCTTGACCGCCTTGCGCGCGACATCTTCGAGGTGCTCTCGGGTAATGCTGCGGGGACCCCGGACTTCGCCGGCAAGAACGATGCGGTTGGTCGTGGACAGGGTTTCGACCGCGACCCGCGCCTGGGGATCGGCACCCAGATAGGTATCAACGATAGCGTCCGAAATTCGGTCGCACACCTTGTCCGGATGTCCTTCCGAGACGGATTCACTCGTAAAAACGTAATTCCTTCTAGCCACTGGTCCCCCTTCCGGAAACACGCCGGACGAACAGGTAATAGCGGCGCACCGCCACATCACGGCGCACCCGTCAGACCCGCCCCGCGGCGGGCGGGGACGACTAATGACGCGCTATTTGGGGAACGTCAAGAACATTGCCTGCGCCGGCTGGATTTCCGACGCAGACATGGCCGCAACCGCTTCAGCCGTGGCTGGCTGCGGCGAGGCTCTTGGCAAGATCGAACAGACGCTTGCGAACTGTCGGTTCCTTGATCCTGTAATAGGCCCGGACAAGTTCGAGCGTCTCGCGCTTGGCCAGCGGATCCGCCGAAAACTCCTCCTGAATCCGTTCCGCGAGGCCGGCAGACGCCTTACCGCCCTTACCCGAAATCTCCGGCGGCATGTCCTCGAAGAAGAACGACACCGGCACATCCAGGACGCGCGACAGATGGTACAGCCGGCTCGCGCCGATCCGGTTCGCACCTCTCTCATATTTCTGAATCTGCTGGAACGTCAGGCCGACCGCCTCACCGAGCTTCTCCTGGCTGAGACCGAGAAGCGTGCGGCGAAGCCGGACCCGGCTTCCGACGTGTATGTCGACCGGATTAGGCTTTCCTGTCCGGCTTACTGGTTGTTTGTGTTCTGGCATGACCTACAGTCCGGTTGTGCTGCTATCTGATAATGTGCGTTGTGTTTGAATGTACGGCATTCTTAAAGCATACAAACGTATTCAGTCAAGGACAGAGGCTGTTTGGAAACTGCGTTCTAGAATGCCATTAGTTGTTTGGCGCGCGTAATAATGATAGAAATACAATTGCCATTAGAAATAAATGGGCGTAATCGCCGAGCCTTGCGTAAAGGGGAACACTTGTAGCGGCCTTGGGCAGTCCGGTGTCCAGGGTGCCCTGTTCGCTCAGACCGATGCGGCCGATTTTTCGTCCATAGGAATCGAATACCGCCGAGATGCCGGTGTTGGCGGAGCGGACCAGCGGGATGCCTTCCTCGATGGCGCGGGCCCGGGTGATCGCCAGATGTTGGTGCGGCCCCGCCGTATCGCCGTACCAGGCATCGTTCGTCAGGTTAAGCAGCCAACCCGGCCGCCGCGCGGGATCAACCGTCTCTCCGGGGAAAATGGCCTCATAGCAGATCAGCGGACTGACCGGCGGCAATCCAGCGAGATCAATGGTTTGCGGGCCCGGGCCGGCTGAAAAGTCAAGCGTGCCCGGGGTGATCTTGTCGAACGGCAGGATCGCGCGTAAGGGCATGTATTCACCGAACGGGACCAGATGAAACTTATCGAAAACAGCCGTGATATTTCCTGATCCGTCGAGGGCGATCATGGCGTTCCAGACGCGGTCCGGCGCGCGCGCGCGCCGTGGCGTGCCGGTCAGAAGGAGCCCGCCCTCCGGCACGATGCCGGCGACGGCTTTGCGGACCTCGTCATTGTTCGTCAAATCGATCGTCGCAGCAGTCTCTGGCCAGACGATATGGGTGATCCAGTCGGGGCGGCCGTCGACGCTCAGCGACATCTGCAGATTGAAATTCCGGCGGATCAGCCGGCGATCCCATTTCTCGCGTTGCGGGATATTTGCCTGCACGAGACGCAATCCGACGCCAGGGATCATTTGGTCCGCCAGCGCCGGCGCGCCGGCGAGTCGCACGCTGCCCCCGGCCCACGCGACGGCCGGGATGGCGACCGCCAGACCCAGCGACAACCAGCGTCGGCGCGCAGATCCGCCCGCGACCCCGGCGGCAAGAGCTGCCGCAGTCACCGCCAGCAGGGTGACGCCGTACATTCCGAAGACCGCGGCCGACTGGGCCAGCGCATCGGACACCAGCCAGCCATATCCGGCGAGATTCCAGGGAAATCCGGTCAACACCTCGCCGCGCAGCCATTCCGTCGCGCCCCAGGCCAGCGCCAGCATCAGCGCCCGGCGAACGTTGCCGTCCCCCCGCAGGCTCGCCAGCAGCGTCGCGGTACCGTGGAAGACCGCAAGGATTATCGGAAGGCCGACCACCGCGAAGGGCAGAACCCATAAGAAATCAATGGAATAGGTGACCGGCGCGAATCCGATCCAGTAAAGGGACGATACGAAATAGCCCATGCCGAACCACCACCCGGTGAAGAAGGCGGTGCGCCTGCGCAGGCCGGCCGGGAGCATCCAGACCAGCCCTGCGAAGGCGATATACAGGACGGGAAGCAGGTAGACCGGGGGCAGAGCCAGCGTGGCAACCGTACCGAGACCCGCAGCCACCGCATTGCGGCGCCAGCCACGCAGGTTGGCAAACCACCTGGCGACGGCGTCGACGGGGACGCCGCTCCAGCCTCCCGGACCGTCAGTCGCCATGGACCGCCGGATGGGCCGGCATGTTGCGCACCCGCAGCCGTTTGACGCGGCGCGGGTCGGCATCGATCACCTCGAACTCCAGGCCGGAGGCATCGTGCACGACGAGCTCGCCGCGTACCGGGACGCGCCCGGCAAGTACCGAGACGAACCCGCCCAGCGTATCCACGTCGCCTTCCTCCTCCGAACCGGTGACCAGCGGCCCGGCCTTGACCTCGAACTCCTCGATCGGCAGGCGCGCGTCGACGACCATCGATCCGTCGGGCCGCTCTTCCATGCGCGGCGCGGTCGCGGCTTCATGTTCTTCCTCGATCTCGCCGACGATCTCCTCGACCAGATCCTCGATGGTCACCAGCCCGTCGATGCCGCCATATTCGTCGACCACGAGCGCCATGTGAATCCGGCTCTTGCGCATCTGCAGCAGCAGGTCTAGGACGCGCATTCTGGGCGCGACAAACAGCAACTGGCGGACCAGTTGGCGCAGTCCCGGTCGCCGGCCGCGCCCGTTGGCCTTGTCGATCGCGCCAAGGACATCGCGGATGTGAATCATGCCGATCGCATCGTCCAGCGTGCCCTGGTAGACCGGGATGCGCGAATGTCCCTGCCGGGTCATCACGGCGATGACTTCGTCAAGCGGCGTGCCGGCCTCGACGGCGTCGATATCGGCGCGCGGCACCATCACGTCGTCCACCGTTACCGTGCCGAGCTTCAGAACATTGGCAATAAGCGTGTGCTCTTCGGGATCGATCGGCTCGGCCCGCTCCTCGCGCTCGTCGATCAAGGCCTCGACGCGGTCGCGCAGCGAGGTATCCCCGTTGCGGTTTCCGCGCAGCCCTTTGAGCCAGGCCATGATACCCGTCGTCTTGCGGGACTCGTCGGTCGCCGACCCGTTGTCGTCGGCCGTTCGTCTGCTGGATGGAGGTTCTTCGGACATTCCTGCTCACGCTCGATCGGCTGCGTCATCGACCGCGGCATACGGGTTCGTGACGCCCAGCCCGGCGAGGATCGCGATCTCCAGCGTCTCCATCGCCGCCGCCTGCACGTCGGTTTCATGATCCCGCCCCAGGAGGTGCAGCATGCCGTGCACCACGAGATGACTGACGTGATCGGCCAGCGGCTTCGATCGCTCCGCGGCCTCGCGCCGGATCGTCTCGAATGCCAGGACGACATCGCCCAGCAGGCGTGGCCGGCCGGCCGCGCCGCGATCCCCGGCGGGGAAGGCAAGCACGTTTGTCGGCATGTCCTTGCCCCGGTAGTCCCGGTTGAGCCTGCGCATCGTCGCGTCATCGGCCAGTGCCACGCTGACTTCCGCGCCATCGGCGGCGGGACCGACGTTCCCTGCCTTCCAGGCCGACCCGGCAGCCTGCCGGACCACGCTCTCCACTTCGGGCAGTACCGACTCCCAGGCTCCGGAAACAGCGGACACGTCGATGGTCAGGCCACCCGTCAACTGTCGCCCTCCGTATTGGCGCTTCGTGCGCGTTCCGTGTGGTCGTAGGCCTGAATGATGCGGGTCACCAACTCGTGGCGGACCACGTCGGCCTGCGTGAACCGGATGAAGTCGATCCCGGGCACGCCCGACAGGGTTTCAATCGCGTCCACGAGGCCCGACCGCAGGCCGCCGGGCAAATCGATCTGGGTCACGTCGCCGGTCACGACCATGCGGCTGTTCTCGCCCATACGGGTGAGCGCCATCTTCATCTGCACCGGCGTCGTATTCTGCGCCTCATCCAGGATCACGAAGGCATTCGGCAGCGTCCGGCCGCGCATGAAGGCGAGGGGGGCGATCTCGATCTCGCCGGTCTCGAGCCGCTTCATGACCTGTTCCGCCGGCAGCGCATCGTACAGCGCATCATAGAGCGGCCGCATGTAGGGGTCGACCTTGTCGCGCATGTCGCCGGGCAGGAACCCCAACCGTTCCCCGGCCTCGACAGCCGGGCGCGACAGTACGATGCGATCGACTTTCCCGGCGGTCAGCATCGCCACCGCGGCGCAGACCGCAAGATACGTCTTGCCAGTCCCGGCCGGGCCCGTCGCGAACACCATCTCGCGTTCGCCGATCGTCTTCATATAGCGCGCCTGCGTCGGCGAACGCGCGATGATCCGCTTGCGTTTCGTCTGGATGAACGGCTCGGTGCCGGCCGCAACGCTGTCGCCGTTGCCGCCCTCGGTCATCCGCACCGCCGCATCGACTTCGGCGAAACCGATCTGCTGCCCCTCGCCGACCGCGTCGTACAGCCGCTGCAGCGCATCGCGTGCCGTCGCCGCCGCATCCGGCGGTCCCGAGATGGAAACGACGTTGCCACGGTTGTGCAGGGACACGCCCAACCGCTGCTCGATGCGCGCGAGGTGCCTGTCATGCTCTCCGAATACCGCCGACAGCAGCCTGTTGTCGTCGAACTCGATCTGCATCGAAACGGTTTCGGTGGGTCTGGGGACCGGTTTCACGCGCACACCCTCTGGCTCGGAGAGTGGTGACCGGCGAGGACCAACTCGCCGTGCAGGCAGTGCGCGCCGATGCGGGTGATCCGGCAATCGACGACCTCGCCGACCAGCCGTTCGGACGCCTCGACGACCACCGCCTGCATCCAGGGCGACCGGCCGACGATCTGCCCCGGCCGGCGACCGCGTCCCTCGAACAGGACGGGGAGCACGGCTCCGTCCTTCGACCGGTGGAATGCGGCCTCCTGAACGCCGAGCAATTGCTGCAGGGTTTCCAGGCGCTCATCCTTGACCCGGTCCGGGACTACGTCCTCGAGTGCCGCCGCTGGGGTTCCGGGGCGGGCACTGAACTTGAATGAATAGGTCCCGGCAAATCCGATCCCGGATACCAGGCGCAGCGTCGCAGCGAAATCGGCATCGGTTTCACCGGGAAATCCGACGATGAAGTCGGAACTCAGCGCGATGTCGGGCCGTGCCACGCGCAGCCGGTCGACGGTACGGCGGTAATCGTCGGCGCCGTGCTGCCGGTTCATCGCCGCGAGGATCCTGTCGCTGCCGGATTGGACCGGCAGGTGGAGGTAGGGCATCAGCTTGTCGACCGTACCGTGCGCCGCGATCAGCCCGTCGTCGACGTCGCGCGGGTGGCTCGTCGTATAACGGATTCGCTCCAGCCCGTCGATCTCCGCCAGATGCCGGATCAGCCGACCGAGTCGCCATTCGCTGCCGCCGGCGCCCCGGCCGTGCCAGGCATTGACGTTCTGGCCGAGCAGCGTGATCTCGCGTGCGCCGGCCGCAACAAGGCGTCGGGCCTCGGCCTCGATGGCCGCGGCGTCCCGGGAATATTCGGCGCCCCGCGTATACGGTACGACGCAAAACGTGCAGAAGCGGTCACACCCCTCCTGGACCGAAAGAAACGCGGAGGCGCCCTGCGGCGCCGCGCTGTCCGGCAGATGGTCGAACTTGGTCTCGACCGGAAATTCGACATCCAGAACAGCGCCGCTCGCGCGGGTCGCCTGCGCCACCATCTCGGGCAGGCGGTGATAGGTCTGCGGGCCGAACACCATGTCCACGTGAGGGGCGCGCGCAAGAATTTCCTCGCCCTCGGCCTGGGCGACGCAACCGCCCACGGCGATCACCATGGCGCCGTCGCCCGACGCTGCCTTGTCGTGCTTGAGCCGCCGCAGCCGGCCAAGCTCGGAATAGACCTTTTCGGCCGCCTTTTCGCGGATATGGCAGGTGTTCAGAATCACCATATCCGCGCCTTCCGGCGACTCCGCCGGAACGTAGCCAAGCGGCTGCAGGACATCCGCCATGCGCGCGGAGTCGTACACATTCATCTGGCAGCCGTATGTCTTGATGAAAAGCCGTTTCGCCAAGGCCTATCCTATCCCTGGCGCGTATGCGGCGGAACGCGCTGTCATTCGCAGGGTCGAACCCGTTCAGTCAATTCGTATCGGTCCTTCGTGTCGGCGATGCGCCAGAACCACTCGGCAGCGTCGCTTGGGACGAAAATGATATCTGCGGCCGTATATTACAATACGCCAGCGTGAATATCAGGTTAAGAAAGGCTAGCACCGCGACGCGTCGCCAATCAAGCGAAGTCATGCGGGCCCGGCGGCGGGAATCACCCCTCCGACTCGTCGTCGGTCCTGCTCCTTCCCAGCCGCACTCCGTAGAGTTCGAGCCGGTGATCGACCAGCCGGAAGCCGAGCTTGCGGGCCACCTCCTCCTGCAGCTTTTCGATGTCCTCGTTGTGAAACTCGATCACCTCGCCGGACTCGATATCGATCAGGTGGTCGTGATGCTCGTCGGCCACCTCTTCATAGCGCGCGCGGCCGTCCCCGAAATCGTGGCGCTCGAGGATACTCGCTTCCTCGAACAGCCGCACCGTGCGGTACACCGTCGCGATGCTGATCTTCGGGTCGACCCGGGTCGCCCGCCGGTGCACGGCCTCGACATCTGGATGATCGTCGGAGTCGGACAGCACGCGCGCGATCACCCGGCGCTGCCCGGTCATCTTCAGGCCCTTTTTCTGGCAAAGACGCTCGATGCGCGACAGCGCACTCAACTCTCACTCCGCACTATTCCGCGTTCCATGCGTGGCGTAAACCCTGTGACGGCCGGACCGCGGATCGCCACCGGCGCCGGCATCACTTTTTCTTGCCGCGTTTCCGCTGCTGGGTGCCCAACCCGATCGCCTTGGCCAGCTTGCTGCGCTGCTTGGCGTAGTTCGGTGCCACCATGGGGTAATCCGATGGCAGCCCCCAGCGTTCGCGGTATTCGTCCGGCGTCATGTCGTACGCCGTCTTCAGGTGCCGCTTGAGCATCTTCAGCTTCTTGCCATCCTCCAGGCACACGATGAAATCCGGCGTAATCGACTTCTTGATCGGCACGGCCGGCGTCGGCCGGTCCGCCGCCGTCTCGCCGCCACCGCCCACCGAAGACAGGGTCTTGTATACCTGCTCGATCAGTCCGGGCAGGTCGGTTACGGCGACCGTGTTGTTGGAAACATGCGCCGCCACGATTTCCGACGTGAGCGACAGCAGTTCTTCCGAGCTCGGCGTGTTGTCTGTTTGTTCAGCCATCGCTTTTACAAATCCTTCGCAGTTTAATAGTCCAAATCGGATTCAATCGTGAACGATTACATGGCAATCGGCCACGGCAGCCCCATCCATTACGAATTGATTTAATAACCGCGAAGTGAACTGTCCAGAAGATTCTTTCAGAATTATTGAAAAACAGCAGTTACGTCGCTGGAGATGTTAGTTTCCGCGGTTAATCGACCGGCGACTATACAATCGCCCGCTTCATGATTATGGCGTCAATATAATTACCAGACTGTCTTCGGTAATAATCCGGGCGAACACCGACCTCCCGGAACCCGGCGGATTCATAAAGGGCCCGGCCGGCCAAGTTGTCCGCCGCGACCTCGAGAAACATGGCCGATGCGCGGGACCGGCGCGCGTTTGCGAGCGCGGCGGCCACCAGCTGGCGGCCGATACCCTTGCGGCGGGCATCCTCGACAACCACAAGATTGACGATTTCCGCCTCATCCGCGGCGATCCGCGCAATGAGAAAACCGGCCGGCTCGCGGTGCGGCCGGACCGCAAGCAGCGCCCAGCATCCCGGCAGGCCGAGCAGCCTCGTCACCGCCGAAGCCGGCCAGGGTTCCGTTGCACCGCATTCGGACAGAAGCGCAATAACCGCGGCCTCGGCGGGCCCGGCCGGCTGGATCCGGATCGGCCTGTCGGGTGGGCGCGCAGCCGTCATCGGCCCTGCGTAACCCGGCGCTGCGCCGCCGGAACGGCATCCGGTGGACGCAGATAGAGGGCCGACGGCGGCGCTTTGCGAGGACCCGGCGGCGCAGCCGCGAACCGCCGGGCCGCGAGCCGCGCCACCACGGCGGCATCGGGCAGACCCGGCCCGCCGAGACGCCTTGGCGCCGGCTCCCGTCCCGCCAGCGCTGCGGCCATGCGGTCGGCGGCGTCCCCGGCAAGCGCCACCGCCGGGCCTTCGGGCACCAGACGGGCGGCCGCCTCGGGCACCGCCGAAGCCGGATCGGTCAGCGGCGCGCCGTCGGGGCCGAAGAGCTGGACGTAAATGTCGTCCCGCTTCGAATCGAGCGCGACCAGCAGGTGCGCGCCGCCACCGTCATGGGCGCTCGCAACGGCCTCGAGCGTGGTCACGCCGATGAGCGGCAGACCGGCTGCCAACGCAAAACCGCGCGCCGCGGCAAGGCCGATCCGGATGCCCGTGAAGGCCCCGGGACCGGTCGTTACGGCAATGGCGTCCAGATCGGAAAACGAAAGGCCTGCCTCGTCCATTACGGCGCCCACCATCGGCATCAGGGCCTCGGCATGGCCGCGGCGCATCGGCCGGTAACGGCGCGGGCCCGGCCCGCCGTCGAGCCACAGCGCGGCGGAGCAGGCGTTGGTCGCACAATCGACCGCAAGAAGCGTCATGTCATTTTCCACAGGGTTGCCCGGAACCGGTCCATAACATAATGTCTCACGGACATCCTGCAAAACGGGCGAGGCTGCGGGGAGGGCGGTTCGCTCCGGGGCAACTTCCCGAGGAGCGACACGTGCGACCTATCTTTCTCTTGCGGCGGGCGGCTGCGCTGGGTGCGCTGGCCGTGCTGACGGCCGTGGCAGCCGGCCCGGCCCGGGCTGCCGATTCGGCGGTAATCCTGATGTACCATCGTTTCGGCGAAGACGGATTTCCGTCGACGAACGTCCGCATTGCGCAGTTCGAGGACCATATCCGGACACTGACCGGCGGGCCCTATACCGTACTGCCGGTGGCCGAGATCGTCGACACGTTGCGCGCGGGGCGCGAACTGCCCGACCGGACGGTCGGGATCACCATCGATGACGCCTACCGGTCGGTCTATACCGAGGCATTCCCGCGCCTCAAGGCTGCGGGGCTACGGTTTACCCTGTTCGTCGCGACCGACGCGGTCGATCGAAGATTGCCGGACTTCCTGACCTGGGATCAGGTCCGCGAAATGCGGGATGCAGGCAACGACATCGGGGCGCACAGCGCAAGCCACCTGCATATGACCGAGGCGGACGCCGCGACCAACCGCGTCGAAATGACGCGCTCGCTGAAGCGGCTGAAGGAAGAGCTCGGCGCGGCTCCCGTCCTGTTCGCCTATCCGTACGGCGAAGCCAGCATCGCGGTTTGGAACGTAATCAGGGAATTCGGCTTCACGACGGGGTTCGGCCAGCATTCCGGCGCCGCGCACACCACCAGCCAGCCGTTCTACCTGCCGCGCTTCGCGCTGAACGAAACCTACAGCGACCTTGAGAGTTTCATTTTGCGGGTCGACGCGCGGGCGCTTCCGATCGAGGACATGACCCCCGAAGATCCGGATCTTCGAGTCCGGAACCCGCCGCTCGTCGGCTTTACGGTTGGCGCCTCCATTCCTTCGTTACAGGGCCTCGCCTGCTACCACTCGCAGTTCGGTGCAGTCGACATCGAACAACTCGGCAGGCACCGGATCGAAATCCGGTTTCCGGCTCCGCTGGACGCGGGCCGCACGCGCCTGAACTGCACCAAACCGGCCGGCCAGGGACGCTGGTACTGGTACGGGACGCAATTTTACGTGCCGGCGGAATGAAGCCGGACTGGAAACGAACTGTCAACTTTCCCCGATTATGATCGCGGATACGAAACCAGCCCAGGACGTTCCCGATGCTTGCATTCCACCGAATTCTCGCCGGCATGGCCGTGCCGACCGTGACCGTGGCGGCCGCAGCCGTGATGATGGTCCTTGTCGCGGGCGTCCCGGCCGGTCCCGCCCAGGCACAGGCCGGCGCCGGTGAATCGGCGGTCCTGCTGGCTTACCAGCGGTTCGGTCAGGGCACCAATCCGGACAGCCGCGTGCGGACCAAGCAGTTCGAGGGTCATATCAAGGAACTGACGAATGGCCGCTACGCGGTGACGTCGGTGCCCGCGATTCTCGACGCACTCGAAACCGGTGCAAAACTGCCGAACCGGACAATCGGCATCACCATCGACGGCGCCTTCAGCTCGGTATACGAGGAGGCCTGGCCGCGACTGAAAGCCGCCGGGCTGCCATTCACGCTGTTCGTGACGACAGACCCCATTGACCAGGGCCTGCCGGCTTACATGACCTGGGACCAGATTCGCGAACTGCGGGACGCCGGGGTCTCCCTCGGCGTTCATACCGCCGGATACCTGCGTGCCTCGCGGGCGGGTCCCGACGCGTTCCGCGCCGATCTCGACCGGGCGTTGGCGAGCTTCGAGGCGGCGCTCGGCGAACGTCCCCGGTTGTTCTCGTATCCGAACGGCGAAATGAGTCTGGCAGTGGGAAGGATGCTCGCCGGTGCGGGGATCAGGGCCGCGTTCGGCTACCACTCCGGGCCGATCAACCCGCGTAGCGAGCTCATGCACATGCCGCGTTTCCCGATCGTCGAGAACTATGCGGATGAAAAGCCGTTCAAGCTGCGCGTCAACACCCTGGCGTTGCCCGTGGTCGACCTCGTGCCCGCCGATCCCCTCGTCAATCCGGCCGACGTATCGACGTTCGGATTCACTGTCGATCCCGCCGTCGGCCGGATCCGCGGAATCAACTGTTTCCATTCGTCATTCGGCCAGCTCGAGGTGAACGAGATTGCGGAACGCCGGTTCGAGGCGAAGCTCGACAGGCCGACCCCGAAAGGTACCTGGCGAATCAACTGCACGATGCCGACCGGCGGCAAACGGTTCCGCTGGTTCGGAATGCAGTATTACTCTGCCGAGGGGTAGAGGCGTTCAGAGCCTCGCGAGTTCGATGAGGGTATCGCCAAGCGTCGCCCTGTCCAGCGGGGAAAGCCGGTTCTTGCGGATTATTCCCCTCAGAAGGCCCACATATTCCTCGCCGGTTTCGGAATAACGCGACAGGCCGCCGGCCAGTTTCGCCCCGTCCAGCGGCTTGCCGGCCTGGCGCATCGCAGCGCGCATTTTGCGGAAGCCGCGATAGGACCGGTGCGTGTTGAGGTTCAAGAGATACGCGTTCACCGAGTCGATCAGCCGATCGAAGGATCGGATCTTGTACGTCGCACCGTCGGGGCGTTCCAGCGGCACCAGCCCCCTCCCGCCGGCGGTTGTCCATTGCCCGAAGATCGCGTTGCCCTCGACCGCGAACCGCGATGTCCCCCAACCGCTTTCCGCTGCGGCCTGGGCCAGGACCAGCGACGGCGGGACGGTATCCACGCGCTGCAGCAACGCGTCGAGCCGGTCCGCCGAACCCTTGTACCGCTTTGCCAGTCCCGCAAGCCAGTCCTTCAGGTCCTGCGGAAGCTTGTGGCCGGCCGCGCGCCGTTCGATGGCGTGACGCAGGCGCCGCCGCTCCACGACAATGCGGGCGTTGGCTTCCAGTATCAGGGGAAGCGTCAACGACAGGAAGACGGTTTTCCGCTCCGCAATATCCGTCATGTCCGGCAGGTCACGCGGCAGCATGACGAGGCGAAGACGCGGGACCGGCGTGCGCTTCCTGCGGGTTTCCTCGAGATCGTAGGCGGCGCTGTCAAAGGCCGCCTGCAGCCCCTCGACCGTGGGATGGACGATGAAGGTGACCGCCGGGGTGACAGCGACAGCGCCGTCGCCCGAGCGGACCGGAGGGGTATAGCGGACGGCCGGCGCCCGGCCGGCCGGGATCGAAGTCATCTCGACCGCGAGCAGCACGACCAGCCCGGCAAAACCCGCGAACAGGCCCAGCCAGACGCGCGTCGAGCCAAGCCGGAACGACCGCCCGGGCGTGTCGGCCACACCGTTCTCTTGCGTCACTGTCATTCTGGCAGCGCTGCCAACCGGAAACGCCTCGCCGCCGTTAAACAGAGCGGACCTCGGTGACTTCCGGAATATAGTGCCGCAGCATGTTCTCGATACCCATCTTCAGGGTCGCCGTCGAGCTCGGGCAACCGGCGCAGGCGCCGCGCATATGCAGGTAGACGACACCCTGCTGGAACGCGTGAAAGACGATGTCGCCCCCGTCCTGGGCCACCGCCGGGCGCACCCGCGTCTCCAGGAGTTCCTTGATCTGCGAGACGATCTCGGCACTCTCCTCGTCGATCTTTTCGTCCACCTCGACGGTGGCGCCCTCGTTCATGATCGCCTGGCCGGCCGTGAAATGCTCCATGATCACGCCGAGGATTGCCGGCTTGAGGAGATACCACTCGGCCGCGTCCCGTTTCGTCACGGTAATGAAATCGGCGCCCAGAAAGACACCCTCGACGTTATCGATCCCGAAAAGACGCTCCGCCAGGGGCGATTTGCCCGCTGCGTCGTCCGCGGTGCGGAAATCCACGGTGCCCTCGGGAAGCACGGGCTTGCCCGGGATGAATTTCAGGGTGGCCGGGTTCGGCGTTTGTTCGGTCTGGATGAACATGCGAGTCTCTCCTGCCGGTTCGGCGTGTCACGTGCAGGAGAACATTGTCCGCCGGCCACTGAAAATCAACCCTTACCTCATCGCGGTATTTGCGAATCCTTATCAGGTGACGGCGATGATTTCCTCGTCGGTCAGCGATCCGGGCACGATCGTCACCGGGACCCGGATCGAGCCCGAGCCCTTGCCGACGATATGGCTGATCAGCGGGCCGGGCGCCCCGGATTCGGTACTGGCGGCCAGCACGAGAATAGAGATCGACGGCTCCTCGTCGAGCAGCTTTTCGAGTTCTTCACGGACATCGCCTTCACGCATGTGAACGACGGGAAAGTTCCCGGACCACTCCTTTACCTCCGCCGAAAGCCGCTGCATCAGGCCTTCGGCCTCCTCCCGCGCCTCCTCGCGCATCAGGTCGCCGACCGCCATCCAGTGCTGGAATTCGGCCGGTTCCTGAACGTAGAGCAGCGCCACCCGTCCGCCGGTCCGCATGGCCCGGCGGGCCGCGAAGTGAAGGGCGACCCGCATCTCCTCGCTCTGGTCCACGACGACAAGGAAGACGCGGCCGCCGTCCTTCGCCTGCCCCGCATGGTCTTCGTCACCGGCCATTCATCGAACTCCTCGACCGTGCCACGATCCGGCGCCCCCATCATGCCATCCTGCGGGCGCTTGCGGCAAACGGTCCATTACCCCTTCAGGCATCGAGTATGCGGCGCGCCGCACCGTGCAGTGCGGCGCTGGCCGCCGCCAGGACCTTGCCGCCGGACTGTATTCCCAGCGCACCGCCCTGCCAGTCGGTGATGATGCCGCCCGCGCCTTGCACCACGGGGACCAGGGCGCAGTAATCATACGCGCTCATGTCGTCCTCGACGACGATGTCGATGAATCCGGAAGCCAGCATCCCGTACTGGTAACATTCGCCCCCGTAATGCACGAACCTCACCGAGTCGCGCAGCCGCGCGTAGGCCGCCGCCGCCGGGGGATCGCCATCGAACATGTGGGGCGAGGTCGTCCACAGCACCGCGTCCTCAAGGTCGCCGCGCGGCGCGACGCGCACGGCGGCGCCGTTCATCCTGGTCGGCTGGCCGGCCGCGCCGACCCAGCGCTCGCGCAAGGCCGGGTGGTCGATGACGCCCAGCACCGGCCGGCCCGCCCGCAGCAGCGCGATCAGCGTGCCGAACACCGGCACCCCGCTGATGAACGCCTTTGTGCCGTCAATCGGGTCCAGCACCCAGACGAACTCCGCGTCGGCCCGGTCGGACCCGTGTTCCTCGCCGACCACACCGTGGCCAGGCAATTCTTGCGCAATCATCTCGCGCATGCGGGTTTCGGCCTCGCGGTCGGCCTGCGTGACCGGGGTCTCGTCCGGTTTGTCGGCGATGTCCAGCGGCTGGCGGAAGTATTGCCGCACCACATCACCTGCCGCGTCCGCCAGCCGCTCGGCCAGCACCACGAATTCGCGTGGGCAGGATTGGTTCATCGAATTCAGCAGGCCGCCCGCCGAACCCCGTCAGGGCAGCGGCTTCGGGTTGTCGCTCAGGTTACGAAGATAGGCGATCACATCGGCCCGGTCGGCCTCGTTCCGGAGGCCGGCGAAGGTCATCTTGGTGCCGGCCGCAAACGTCTTGGGCGCGGTCAGGAAAGCGTCGAGCTCGTCATAGCCCCACGTGCCGCCATGCTCGGCCAGCGCCGCCGAGAATTTGTAGCCGTCGACGGCCCCGATACCGCGGCCCACGACGTTCCACAGATTGGGTCCGATCTTGTGCCTGCCGCCCTCCTCGAAGCTGTGGCAGGCGGCGCATTTTTTCGCGACCTTCTCGCCGGCTGCAGCGTCCGCCGCCGCCAGCAGAGCACCGATTCCGCCGGCGGCCGGCTCCACCGGGGCTTCGGTCCCGGCCTCGGGCGCCGCCGGGGCGGTGGGCCGTTCATCGACAATCTCGGTATCCAGCAGCGGATAGGCCGGCGAATCGATACTGCCCGGCCGGTACAGGATCGAGGATACAAATACGGCGGCGACGGCGATCCACGCGACGACCAGGGCCGCGCCGGCCAGCTTTGTCAGAAGTAGCGGATCCTTGGACATGCCCGTGTTCCCCGTTTCACCTTCTCCCCTTGGCGCTGGCGGTATATTCTCTGGACCGCCGGAAATCAACAGCCGTCCGCAACGAGTCGCCGAATCGCCGCAATAACATGAGCCGCCCGAGCAATCCCGTCATCGTCATCCCCTCGCGGCTCGCCGCGACGCGGCTGCCCGACAAACCGCTGGCCGAAATCCATGGCGAGGCGATGATCGTTCACGTCTGGCGCCGCGCCGTGGAGGCGGCGATCGGCCCGGTCCTGGTCGCCGCCGCCGAGGAGATCGTCGCCGAAGCCGTGCGGGCGGCCGGCGGCACCGCAGTGCTGACCGACCGGGATCTGCCGTCGGGCTCGGACCGGGTGTACCGCGCGGTGCAGGCGTTCGACCCGGACGGCAAGCACGACGCCGTCGTCAACCTGCAGGGCGACCTTCCCACCATCGACCCCGCCGCGGTACGGGCCTCGCTGGCGCCGCTCGACGACGAGGCGGTCGATATCGGAACCCTAGTTGCCGAGATCACGCGCGACGAGGAGCGCGAAAATCCAAATGTCGTCAAGGCCGTCGCCGGACTCGCGCCGGGACAGGCGGTCGGCCGCGCGCTGTATTTCACCCGGGCGACGGCGCCGTGGGGAGACGGGCCGCTGTACCACCATATCGGCCTGTACGCCTTCCGGCGCCCGGCGCTGGCCCGCTTCGTCGCGCTGCCGCCCGGCATCCTCGAGAAACGCGAGAAGCTGGAGCAGCTGCGTGCCCTCGAGGCCGGCATGCGGATCGACGTTGCGCTCGTTGACACCGTCCCGCTCGGTGTCGATACTCCGGCCGATCTCGACCGCGCCCGCGCATTGCTGGCGCCCCGCTGACGGAAGATTCCGGCATGAACACCGAAACACCGACCGGCGGCGCATCCGCCGATCCGGACACCATCATCGCCTTCCAGGGCCATTACGGCGCCTATTCCGACATGGCCTGCCGGATGGTGTTTCCGGAGCTCACGACCCTGCCCTGCGCCTCCTTCGAGGACGTCTTCGCCGTGGTGCGCGACGGCCAGGCCGGGCGGGCGATGATCCCGATCGAGAATTCGGTCGCGGGCCGGGTCGCCGATATCCACCACCTGCTGCCGGAATCGGGCCTGCACGTCGTCGGCGAGCACTTCCAGCGGGTGAACCACAAGCTGCTGGCGCCGAAGGGCGCCGCGATCAAGACCCTCGAGCGGGTGCTCAGCCACGAGCAGGCGCTCTCGCAGTGCCGCAACTTCCTGCGGCAGAACGGGCTGGCCCCGGCGGTCTACGCCGATACCGCCGGCGCCGCCCAGTTCGTCGCCGAGCAGGGGGATACAACGCAGGCGGCAATCGCCTCGCGTCTGGCCGGTGAGATCTACGGGCTCGAGACGCTGGCCGAGGACATCGAGGACGCGGCCCACAACACCACACGCTTCGTGGTGATGCAGCGCGAGCCGATCGACCCGCCGGCCGACGACGGGCCGGTGATCACCTCCTTCGTGTTCCAGGTGCGCAACGTGCCGGCAGCGCTGTACAAGGCGATGGGCGGTTTTGCGACCAACGGCGTCAACATGACGAAGCTGGAATCCTACATGCTCGGCGGCGACTTCAACGCAACGCAGTTCTATGCCGATGTCGAGGGCCACCCGGACCATACCGCGGTGCGCCTGGCGCTGGAGGAGCTCAGCTTCTTCAGCCGCAGGGTCAAGATCCTCGGCGTCTACCCGGCCGACGCGGCGCGCTACGACTAGCAGCGGACAGGGAAGGGGACCGCGATGCCCGTTCCGTTCAGCGAGATCGTCAGGACCGTCGAGATCGGGCCGATCGAGACCGGCGACGAGCCGGTCCTGCTGCGCGTCGACATCCTGCATATCGACGGCGCGACGCCGCCCTATTCCGCCCGCGTCTGGCAGCGCGCGTCGATCCTGCTGCATCCCACGGAAGCCGGCGACCCCGACGAGCTCGGCGCGTACCACATGCTGGTCGAGGACGAAACCATCGGCGGCGAGGCCTTCGAAGGCGAGACGCCGGAGGACGTACTCAGGCAGATCCGCCACCGCATCGCCGCGGTCTATTACATCCCGCGGTGAGAGTTTGCTCTCCGCCCCCTCACCCAACCCTCTCCCGCGAGGGGAGAGGGCTCGCGCTGTGCCGCCTCGAAGAAACCCTCTCCCCTCGCGGGAGAGGGCAGGGTGAGGGGGACCCGGCGAAGCAATCCAGTTCCTCCGCTGCTCTGGATTGCCGCGGCGTTGCGCGCCTCGCAATGACGACCCTGCGCTTTGCGCAAAGGTGCCCCGTCCTGAGGCGGCCGGAACTCCAATCGGCTCAGGCCTTCCCGTCCAGCCAGTCGCGGATCAGGCGGTACGAGATCGAATCGCGGCGCGGCAGGCGGAAGCTCTCGTCCTCCGGCGACGCCAGCAACTCGTCGCGACCGTACCAGCGGGCGGCTTCCAGCTCGTCGGTGTTGACCGTCAGCGTCGCACTCTTCGCCCGGCCGTAGAACCCCAGCATGATCGAGGAAGGGAACGGCCAGGGCTGCGAGGAATGATAGCGGACCTCGTCGATCGCGATGCCGGCCTCCTCGAACACCTCGCGCGCCACCGCGTCCTCCAGGCTCTCGCCCGGCTCGACGAACCCGGCCAGCACCGAATGCATGCCCTGCGGCCAGACCTTCTGGCGCCCCAGCAGCACGTTCTCGCCGTGGTGGATCAGCATGATGACGGCCGGGTCGGTGCGCGGGAAGGCCGGCGCGGCGCAGTCCGCATTGCTGCAGCGCCGGACGTGGCCGGCCTCCCGCGCCGCCGTCGCATGGCCGCAATGGCCGCAATGGCGGTGCGCGAGGTGCCAGTGCATCATGCCCCGCGCATAGGCCATCAGCGCGCCGTCGCCGTGGGAGAGCAGCGGCCCGACCGTGCGCAGATCCTCGAACCGGCCGATATCCGCGGCGGCCTCCTCCTCGCGGTGCGACAGGTCGACGGCGAAATGCGCGACGCCGTCGACGAGGCCGAGCAGCGCCGTCGCCTGCGCGTCGGCGAGCAGCGCGGGGTCGGGCGGCAGCAGGTGCGGCGCCGGCGCGCCGTTCAGGTCGACGAGGTTGCGCGCCCGCCAGACCGGCGCGATCCGCGTTGCCGGGTCGGCAAGCCGTTCCGCGACCCAGGCGGCATCGCCGCGCAGATGCGCCGCCCGGTCGATGCCGCCCGAGGCGTATATGTTGGGGCGCTTCATGGGCAGAAAGGTGGCACGCGAACGGCGATCTGGCAACGCCGGGGCAGGAGCCGGGTGGGGCGATCCCCGGCCGCCGCCCCCCGAACGCGCGGAACGACCCCATGCACCGGCGATTTCCGCGGAAAAATCGCTGGGCGGCCGGCCGAGCGTGGCACGGGCCGTTTGGTTTGAAGGTAGACCCTGCAATCCGTATACTGGCTACATTCCGGAAATTGGCCGCGCCGAGCAGCCGCCGCGAGGCGGCGTGTGCGCGCCGCGGGAAAAACGGCGCCGAGCAGCCGCCGCGAGGCGGCGTGTGCGAGCCGCGGGGGAAACGGCGCCGAGCAGCCGCCGCGAGGCGGCGTGTGCGCGCCGCGGGGCGTGTGCGAGCCGCGGCGGGGAGGAACGCCCTCTGCCACCGACCGCGCCGTCATTGCGAGCGGAGCGAAGCAATCCAGTCCCGGACCGGCGATTCTGGATTGCCGCGGCGGCTACGCCGCCTCGCAATGACAGCCAAAGCATGATTTGGCGGCGGCCGGCGGCGCGGTCCGGCATGACGGCCAACGGCGGCCGGATAACTGTGAACCAGATTTCCAGCGAAAGGATCGAATCATGGACGGATCGGCAAGCGAACCGCGCGCCGAGCAGCCCCGCGCAGCGGGGCGTGTGCGAGCCGCGAAAAACAGCGCCGAGCAGCCCCGCGCAGCGGGGCGTGTGCGAGAAGCGAAAAACAGCGCCGAGCAGCCCCGCGCAGCGGGGCGTGTGCGAGAAGCGAAAAAACCGCGCCGAGCGGCCGCCGCGAGGCGGCGTGTGCGAGAAGCGAAAAGAACACTACCGGAGCTGACGGCGGCGGACCACGCGGTTATCGCGGGCAATTTGCGGGCGGCGACGGGGGGCGCGGCGCCGCATCATGCGTGGCGGCTGATGGCCGAGCTGGCCGACGCCACGGGCCCCGGCGGCGCCGCGGGGGAGGGCGAGGAGGCGGGCGAGGCGCGCGTCGTGGCGGCGATCGAGGCGGCGATGGCGCTCTCGCCGCGCGACCCGCTGGAGGCCATGCTGGTATCGCAGATGGCGGCCGTCCACGCCGCAACCATGCGCTGCTTGCGCCGCGCCGCCGAATGCACGGAACACCCGCGGATCGAGGCGCTCTACCTGCGCACGGCGACGCGACTGATGAACCTGTTCGTGCGCCAGACGGAGGCGCTGGACCGCCGCGCCCGCCAGCTGGGCCGGGCCGGGGAGAAGGCGGCCGATCCGTTCGGCGCGGCGCCGGCAGCCGACGGGCCAGATGCGGAGCCGGACCCGGACGGGGCGGAGATCCTCGCACGCCTGGTCGAAGCCTATTGGGCCGACATCCGCGCCAACATGGCCGCGCGGCAGGACGCGGAGGGGGGCGGGGAAGCGCAGGGTGCTTTCGGGGAAGGAGGACCGGACCCGGACCCCGGCGGCGGCCCCGGGCCGTGACGGGCGGTCGCTAACGCATTATCCGTTCAGATGGAATCGGTTCCAGACAGCGGCGCGACCTCATACTTCGAGACGCGGCTGCGCCGCTCCTCAGCATGAGGGCACAGACGTTGGAGCCTCATGCTGAGGAGGCGCGGAGCGCCGTCTCGAAGTATGAGGTCGCTCTGGCCCAGCCGAGCACAACATAACGGATAACGCTCTAACGCGTTGTCCAGTCATTCGGACGCGGATCTCCCCTGCCGGAGTGGCGAGTCCCACCCCCACCCCGCCCTCCCCCATCAAGGGGGAGGGTATTCTTTGCGGGACAACCAAACCGAACCCCCCTCCCTTGGTGGGAGGGGGCAGGGGGAGGGGGACAAGCGAGACCTGCCGGCGAAAGCCGACCCCGATTTCCTTCATACCGGATAACGCGCCCTCGATGCCGTCCGCGCCGACCTCCACGGCCGCACGCGGGAGAAACGGGGCACGGCGAGCCGCCCGGCGCCCCGGGCGCGGGAGGCCGGGGCATTCCTTCGCGAAGCGGATTGTGCCGGGACGCCGCCCGTTCTAACCTTCGCGATCGGTGCGGGCTATCGGGAACTCCCGATTCAAAGCGACAGGCTCGACGAGAACCGTACACAGGAGGCCTCTCCCATGAAGAAATTCACCATCGCCGTCATCGCCGCCGTGCTGGTCGCGGCCGCCGGGGCCGCCGCCCCGGCCAAGGACTGGAAGAAGGTGCGCATCGGCACCGAAGGCGCCTATCCGCCGTTCAACTACATCGACAGCGAGGGCACGCTGAAGGGCTTCGAGATCGACCTCGCCAGGGCGCTGTGCGAGAAGATCGGCGCCGAATGCGAGTTCGTCGTCCAGGACTGGGACGGCATCATCCCGGGCCTGATGGCCAAGAAGTACGACGTCATCATCGCCTCGCTCTACATCACCGACGAGCGCAGGGAGAAATTCGATTTCACGCAGAAATACTATCAGACCCCGGGGCGGTTCGTGGTCCGCAAGGGGACCAGGCTGGAGATTTCGGACGCCGGCCTGAAGGGCAAGGTGGTCGGCGTGCAGCGGGCCACCGCGTTCGAGCGCTTCCTGCGCGACACCTACCCCGCGCTCGAGCTGAAAGTGTATGCGACGCAGGACGAGGTCAACCTGGACCTGATGTCGGGCCGCCTCGATGCGGCGATGGCCGACGTCGTGGCGCTGAGCCAGAGCTTCCTCAACACGCCCGAGGGCAAGGATTTCGAGTTCACCGGGCCGTCGTTCAGCGGCAGCAAGTGGTTCGGCTTCGGCGCCGGGGTCGCCGTGCGCAAGGAGGACCCGGACCTGCGCGACGCCTTCGATAAGGCGATCGAGGCGGTCCGCGCCGACGGCACCTACGAGAAGATCCGCGCCGCGCATTTCGCGTTCGATATCTACGGGGAGTAACTGCCGAAGCCGGGGCCAGACTCCCCGCATGGCGGGATGGCGCCGGGAGAGGGGTGCGCATCTGCGATGCGCGGCCCGTGGCGCCATGCGGATGGCGGAGAGGAGCCTCTCCCGAAAAGCTCCGCCGAGCGCCGGGCTGGCCCCGGGAGCACGGCATCGGATCGCCGATCCGATGCCGTTGGCGGCGCGAGGCCCCATGACGCGGAGCCCCACTCTGTGGCGGGATGGCGGCAGGGATCGGGCTGCGCATCCGTGATGGGCGGCCTGTGGCGCCATGCGGATGGTGGAGAGGAGCGTCTAGATCGGGGGAGACAGCATTTAGTTGGGGCGACGCAGCAAGCGATCGGCAGCGACCAAGCGCTGAATTCATTATTGTGTCCACAGATATCGGAGAAACTCGCGATGCACAGAAGCCGACTCGCTGGTTTCATTATCGATTGCCAGACTGATGATCTCGATGCCGCGGCCAGCTTTTGGAGTCAGGCGCTTGGCTATCCGACCAAAAGGAGTGCTGATCCAGCAGAGGCGAACTATGTGGCGCTCGACAGCAGCCGGCACGATCTGGTTATCGAGATCCAGAAGGTCGATCATTCGAGTCGGGTGCATGTCGACATCGAAGCTGATGATATTGAAGCGGAGGTGGCACGCCTGGAGACGTTGGGCGCCAAGAGGGTCCAGCAGATCAGAACATGGTGGGTGATGGAAGCCCCGACCGGACAGCGCTTTTGTGTCATCAAGCCCCAGGAACCCGGGTTTGCCGCCAAGGCCAACCGGTGGGGGTAGTTGCGTGTTGTCTTTCGCTGATCGGCGGCATAGCGACGAGTGACCACTCAGGGCCACAAACGGCGGTATAGATCAGACGCTTCGGATTTTCGCGCT
>Ga0224512_10000513_pt1 | contig 41380 bp, 37 predicted proteins | sample SF_May12_sed_USG_4_FD_169103 | JGI IMG/M metagenome (GOLD analysis project Ga0224512, IMG submission 169103) | Sediment microbial communities from San Francisco Bay, California, United States - SF_May12_sed_USGS_13 | ecosystem: Environmental > Aquatic > Marine > Sediment | place: USA... | reverse complement strand
TATTTCGCGGCAATGCAACAACGGAACGCGAATCCAACGCTCGAGATCTATACGCCTGCAACGCGACGCATGCTCAAAGACTGGCTCACGACGCCGGCCCAGATGGACAATGTCGTCAAGTCATACCGCCGCTGCCACGCCGAAACGGCGCGCATCGACCCGAGCCGGCGTTACGCCGTCATCCGCTATCCGATTGCCGAAAGACAGTGCTCGCCCTGGTTTTTTGAAAAAACCGACGGGACCTGGGCGCTGGACCTGACCATGATGCAGCGTGCGATTCGCTTCGGCCGCGACAACTCATGGCATTTCGAGCGCGGCGCCGCGCACCCCTATCAATTTGCATTCGCCGACTGGGCGCTGGATTCGAACGGATACCCGCGAGCGAGATAGGTGGTGCCGGTAAGGTGACTCGAACACCTGACCCCATCATTACGAATGATGTGCTCTACCAACTGAGCTATACCGGCATCTGCGGAGTCCTGCTGGCGGCGCGCAGTATAGCCTCCTCGCCCGGCAGCGGAAAGGGCGTTCCTCTAGCGACGGTCGCGCACCTTGATGAGGACCTCGACGCTGTGCTGCTCGGTGCCGGCGGGCAGATTGGGCAGATCGCTGAAGCGCACTGCCTGCTCCGGTATATCCGAGAGCTCACCCGAGTCGACATTGTAGAAATGATGATGCGGGTGGGTGGTCGAGTCGTAAAATTTGCGTTCGGGGTCAACCATGACTTCCCGGATCAGGCCCTGCTCACTGAAAAGGTTCAGCGTGTTGTACACGGTCGCTTTGGACACGCCGCTGCCGGTGGCGCGCAGCCTGTCGATAATCCTGTCGGCCGAGAGGTGCTGCGGGCGCTCGAGGAGGATCTTCGCGATCTCGATGCGCTGCGACGTCGGCTGTATGCCCAGGCGTTGAAAGATTGCCAGTATCTCGGTCCGGGACATTGTCCTGACCCCCGTTTTGACAGTCGACGCAGTATAGCCGAAATCCCGGGGGCTCAAGACGCTGCGGCCCCCTCCTTGGCGAGCAATTTTGGGCAAAAAAGCCTGTTTTGGGGCGGGTTATCAAGCCATAGGCTCGGCTAGGCTGCCAACCTGACACGGAGGTCGGGGATGCGGCAAAACGGGGTGACGCTGTATGAACTGCTGGTGACGCTGACACTCGTCGCGATACTCGCCGGTCTCGCCGTGCCGTCGTTTTCGAACACGGTCGCGAGGCACCGCCAGCGAGTCGAGATCGACGCGCTGTTTCATGCACTTCACGTCGCGCGCAAAGAGTCGATCATGCGCCGTCGCGTGGTCTCGATCTGCCCCAGTCCTGACGGCAGCACGTGTGATCCGGGCCACGACTGGTCAGCGGGCTGGCTGATGTTCGCCAATCACGACCGCGACGAGCCCCCGCGCATGGACCCGGGCGAGCCGCTGCTGCAGAGCCACCGGGTCGGCGAGAATGTCCGCATCACGGCGAATCGCCGCGGATTCACCCTGCGGGCCACCGAACTCCGGGCGACTAACGGTACGTTCGTCGTCTGCGACGCGGCCGGCCGGATTCGGCCGAAGGCGCTGGTCGTGAGCTACACGGGCAGACCCCGCGTCGCCCTTGGGACGCGGGCGGGCAAGGCCTATGCCTGTCTGGATTAAGTTAACTCGAGCCGGGCGAAATCGGCCGCTCATCGGCCCGTAGTCACCGCTCGTCGGGTGACCCGCAAGCGGCGAAAAAAGCGCTGTATATTGCGCAAATGAACACGAAAAAGCAGGCGGGCTTTACGCTCTACGAACTCCTGATCACCGTGCTGATCGTGGGTGTCGTGCTGTCATTCGGCGTCCCGAATCTTCGTGAGTTCTCGCAGAACAGCCGCATGACGGGTGCGGCCAATGACCTGCACGCCGCCTTTCAGATGGCGCGTACCGAGGCAGCACGAGCGAAGAGCAATATCACGATCTGCGCGAGCGCCAATTCCATGGCGGCCGGTGCGGACTGTGGGGGCACCTGGGACCAGGGCTTTATCGTCTTCGTCGACGATAACGCTAACCGGGCCCGGGAGGTGGCAACCGAAACCGTGCTGCGCGCCCATCCTGCTGCGCCGGAAGGCGTCTCGTTGGCGATTGCCAATGACGCGACCTATTTCATGTATGGGGCCAACGGGCTCGGCCGTCGTGATGTCGGCAATAACGTGCCGCTGAGCCAGGTGGTCATGTGCGACGAACGCGGCAACATCACGGCGGCTGGCGGCAATTCCGCCGGACGGCTGCTCGTTGCTACGCCGCTGGGGCGCGCAACGATCCTGCGCGACAAGACGCAGATCGACACTTCCCTTGCGAGCATGGGCAAGACCTGCCCGTAGTCGCGGCGCCGAAAAGACCAAGGAATGACCTCGATGACGTCCGAATCCCACTCAAGATTGATACAGCAGCACGGCTTCTCGCTCGTCGAGGTGTTGATTGCGCTGGTCATCCTGTCGGTCGGTATGCTCGGCATTGCCGGGCTGTACGTGCAAAGCATGCAGGCCGGCCGCACATCGATGTTTCGGCATCACGCGGTGACGCTCGCGGGCGATGTTGCCGATCGCATTCGCGCCAACCCGAGAGCGGGCGTCGCCTATGCGGGCGCAGGTGCCGACAGTAACTGTGTTCTTGGCGGCGTCGATTGCAGCGAGGCCGAGATGGCCGCGAACGACATCTTCCTGTGGGACCAGCAGGCCGCGGATAGCTTGCCGAATGGTGACGTCACGGTGGTGTTCGACAATACCGTGGTGCCACCAACTTATGCGATCACCGTGACCTGGGACGAACCCGGTGAGCCAGGCCGGAACTATGCGATCACGATCCCCGTACTTGGATTATGAGCATGATGCGAAACCACCTAACGACATCTGCGGATAGCCGCAACCAGGCCGGCCTCACGCTGGTCGAGTTGATGGTCGCGCTTGCGATCGGATCGTTTCTGGTCATCGGCGCGGTGCAGATCTACAGCCAGAGCCGGCAGGCCTTCGTCATCAACGAGTCGATTGCGCGCGTGCAGGAAACCGCGCAGTTCGCAATGGACACGATCGAGGCCGACATGCGCATGGCCAGCAACTGGGGCCGTAACAGCCGCTCTCTGGCCGTCGAAGGACGCGCGCTGGATACCGATCCGAATCCGAAGGGTTTGGCGGTGCCGGCCGATTGCGGCAACACGTGGGCGCTGGACCTGGCGCTGGCCGTGGATGGGGACAACAACGGCTATACGCTCCCGTGTGCAGCGCAGGGAGGCGCGCAGCCCAACTCGGACAGCATCACGATTCGGCGGGCGACTGTGCAGCCGGCGCCGCTGCAAGCCGGCCGCCTGCAGATTCAGACAACGCGAGTTCAGGGCGAGCTGTTTGCCGACGGTGCCGTGCCCGGTTCTTTCAGTCCCGTCGATTCCGCAACGCATAACCTGCTCGTCAACAGTTACTACGTAGCGCCGACGTCGACACTGATCCCCGGCGTACCGACGCTGCGGCGAAAGTCACTCGCGACGGCTGGCGGCGCGCCAGTGATCGTGGATCAGGAGGTCGCGCCCGGCGTCGAGAACATTCAGGTGCAGCTTGGCATCGACGTCGATGCCGACAACACGGTCGATCGTTACGTGAATCCCGGCGACCCGATTTACGATCCGGCGGCTGCCGGCTTCATTCCCGGTGCCCGTGTCCTTACCGCACGCGTATGGCTCGTCGTGCGAGGCGTCACACCTGAAGTGGGCCTGCAGGACGGCCGCGATTACGAACCCGGCGACGTCGATCTCGGCGTGCCCAATGATGAATTCCGCCGCCTGCAGGTATCGAAGACGATCCTGCTGCGCAACTCACGAACCTGATGAGAGGGCGACGAATGTACACCTTAAAGCAACGCAGACACGAACGGGGCGCGGCGCTGGTCGTTGGCCTGATATTGCTCGTCGTGATAACGGTGCTCGCAATTTCGGGCATGAATACGGCGACGACCGAGCTCGCGATGGCTCGCAACGACCAGAATTACGAAAATGCGTTTCAGGCTGCCGAGACGGGACTCGAGCAGGCGATTGCCCAGGGCAGCTTCAATACGCTGGTGAACACCACGCTGACGCAGACAATATCGACGAATGAAAGCGTGACCGCGGATATCCGGTACGAAAACTCGACGCTGGTCCCTGACCGGGCATTCAGCCTCGGTGTTGGCAGTGGAATTTCCGCCTATCACTTCATTGCGACCGCGCAGGCGGAGTCGCGAAGAGACCCGGGAAACACCACGGATCGCGATTCCACGGCCACACACACACAGGCTTTTTATGTCGTCGGGCCCGAGGACTCGTCGCTTTAGGCGACGCCGACGTCAGGGACGAATCGGGAGTAAAAGACATGATCCACAGGAAATTATTAATAGTCGGATTGCTGACACTGCTGGCGAACTTGGCCGCCGCAGACATGCAGACGATCGTCGAGGCTCACGAAGTCCGCCTCAGCGACTTCCGCGCGCCGGCGTCGATGAACGGTTCGGTAACGTTCAAGACCTGCGCCACGTGTCCGCAACAGATCGTTCCGGTGACGCCGGAAACGCGTTTTCTAGTCAACAAGAAGGCCGTGAGTCTCAATGATTTTCGCAAAGCCTTAGTTACGGTGACAGACCGCGACAGCGAAGTCGTAATTGTAAGCGAACACCTGGAATCGGAAACGATCCGGTCGGTGTCGGTCAACCTCTGATTGTCCGGCATTCAAGTAATCAAGGAAGTGATCATGAAGATCTTGTCAAACAAACTTGCATGGACGAGCGTGGGTGCCGCAGTAATGATCGTCAGCGGCACACCGGTCTGGGCCGACGACACGGAGCTGTTTCTCGTTACGCCTGGCGGCAACAATTCGTTCAACGCCAATATTCTGTTGATTCTGGACTCCTCCGGAAGTATGGACTCAATCGAGTCGGTCAACGAGCCGTATGACAGCACCGCGGTTTACGGGGGTGACTGTGATTCCGCGAAGCTGTACTGGACGCGCACCGGTCTTGTGCCGAGCTGTGACGGGTCGAACAATGCGGTCATCAACGGCGACGCATTCGTGTGCAAGAAAGCCGACCGGCAGATGAATGCGGTCGGCCAGTATCAGGGCGTTCTCGTTCAGTATCGGCAGGACGTGACCGGCGGCAATGCCTGGCGCCAGCTTGGCCCGGGCTTTGACAACGAGATCGTCGAGTGCAAGGAAGATTCGGGCTTTGACGGCGATGGGTCGCTGAACTACGCCCAGGCGGGCACCGATCTCGACCCGTACACCGCCGATCCCGCCAAAGAAGTCGCCTGGGGCAGCTACCCGGCGTCGGAATCCTACGTCGTCTACAGCGGCAACTACCTCAACTGGCGAACGAGTCCGGTCAAGGTGGACATGCAGCGTACCGACATCATGAAGATCGCGGCCAAGACCGCCCTGACCGCAATCAACAGCTCGAACATCGGGATCATGCGATTCAGCGGCGCTGAAGGCGGCATCGTGATCCAGGCCATGACCGACCTCGACAGCAACCGCACGTTGCTCGACTCGATCATCGACGGTATCCCGGCCGATGGCAATACGCCGTTGTCAGAAACCTTGTACGAAGCGGCGCTGTACTGGCTGGGTCGGACCCCGAACTATGGCGGAACCGCCAGCGTCCCCGCCACCGACCCCAACGCGCTCATCGCGGGCGTTCCGCTAACCTACAACGCCCCCGATAGCCCGGTCTGCACCAAGAACTACAACGTGCTGCTGACCGACGGAAGTCCGAATAACAATGAGGATGAGACTACATTGGTCCCAACGCTGCCGGGCTACGAGGCCAAGCTCGGCCGCACGACCTGTACGGGCACGGCCGATGGCGACTGTCTCGACGACATCGCCGAGTACCTGTCGATCCCGGATCTCGACAGCGGACAGCAGGGTGATCAGTTCGTCACGACCCATACGATCGGCTTTACGGTCGATCTGCCGCTGCTAAAGACCACGGCGGAGGTCTCGGGCGGCGAGTACTATCTGGCCGATGACGTCGAGAACCTGACGCGTGCGCTCCTGCGGATATTCCGGGAGGCAAACGATCAGGAACTCGCGTTCACGGCGCCTTCGGTCGCGGTAAACGCATTCAATCGCACTCAGAATCTCAACGACCTGTACATGAGCGTGTTCCGTTCCGCCGTCAAGTACCACTGGCCCGGGAACCTCAAGAAGTACCGTCTGTCCGACGGCATCATCACGGACCTCAACGGCAATCCCGCCGTCGATCAGGCGACCGGCTTCTTCGCGGATACCGCGACGAGCTTCTGGACAGTCACGGGACCGGACGGCAAGGAAGTCGAACTCGGCGGTGCGGCGCATCAGCAACCGGCGCCGGCTTCGCGGAAAGTTTATACGAATAACGGCGATCCGGTGCTGACGGCGGGCAGCAATGCGATCTCCGCCGGCAACGCGGCCGCATACGCGGCAGCCGATTTCGGCCTGACCGGCGCCGCCGGCGAGCCGTCCGTCACGGACGTGATCGACTGGGTGAACGGCAGCGACGTCCTCGATGACGACAGCAATCCGGCAACGACTCAGCGCAACGTGATGGGCGATCCGCTGCATGCCCAGCCAGGAATCGTCGCCTACGGCGGGACGCCCGGTAACGAGGACATCGTAGTCTATTCAGCTACGAATGACGGCTACCTGCACGCGATCGACGCGACAACGGGTGCCGAACTTTGGTCGTTCATTCCGAACGAACTACTGTCGCGCCTGGGTCCGCTGATGATCAATCCCGACGCAAGCTTCAAGAGCTACGGTATCGATGGCGATGTCGTTCCGGTGTTCATCGACCGCGACAATAACGGCATCATCGACGGCACCGATTTTGCCTACATCGTCGTGGGCATGCGCCGCGGCGGCAGCAGCTACTACGCGCTGGACGTTACGAACAAGAACGCGCCGCGACTCTTGTGGCAGGTATCGTATCCGGGCATGGGTCAAAGCTGGTCGCGCCCGGTCATCGCGCGTGTCAACGTCAACGATCCAGGGCTCAATGCTGACAAGGCCGTCGTGATTCTCGGCGGCGGCTACGATCCCGTGCACGATACCGCGACGTATCCGACGGCGGCTGACAATGCCGGTGCAGTCGTTACCATGCTCGATCTCAATACCGGCGCCGAGCTCTGGCGCGCGGGCCGCGATCTCGGTTCGGATCTGGTCCTGGCGAACATGACCCGCGCAATTCCGTCGCAGGTACGCGTCGTCGATCTCAACGGCGACCGCTTTGCGGACCGGATGTATGCGGCCGACGTCGGCGGCCAAATCTGGCGTTTCGATATTTTTAACGGCGAGACACCGGCGAATCTGGTTACAGGTGGCGTGGTGGCTCAGGTCGGTGCCGAAGGCATTGCGAGTCCGGCACTCGAGGATACACGCCGAGTCTATAACTCGCCGGATGTGGCACTGGTTCTCGACAATAACATCAACAGGCGATTCATCGCGGTCAATGTCGGCACAGGCTATCGCGCGCACCCGCTCGACACGAGCGCAACGGACGCATTTTATTCGTTCCGCGATCCGGACGTTTTCACCCGCCTGTCGCAGTTCGAATACGACAGCTACGATGTCGCGACCGATGCAGATTTCGTGGAAGTCGCGGGCTCGACGCAGGCCGTCATCACAGGAAGCGACCGCGGTTGGAAGTTCACGCTTCCAGGTAACCAGATGGTGCTCTCCAATTCCATAGTGTTCAACGATGAACTGTTCTTCGTCGCGTTCGCACCGGACACCGTTGCCGCAACCGAATGCACCGTGCGTGTTGGCCGCAATTTCCTCTATCGCGTCAGCATTCTGAACGGTGACCCTATCGTTAACAATATCGACGCCCTGGCCGATGCCGACGCCGATCCGGCACGGGTCGAGGAACTCGCTCAGGGCGGTATCGCACCGTCACCCCGATTCCTGTTCCCGAGTCCGGATCCGTCCTGCACGGGTGACGACTGCATGCCACCGCCCGTGGGCTGCGTCGGTGTTGAGTGCTTCGATCCGGGATTTGTGAATAACCCGGTAAGGACTCTGTGGACACAGGATGGTATCGATTAATTGAAATCGCAGTCAGGAAAGACTTATGAGAATCCAGCACTACATGCGTGGCGTTACGTTGACCGAGCTGATGATCGTCGTGGTCGTCGTCGGCATCCTCGCGGCGGTCGCTTATCCGAATTACCGCGATTTCGCGGCAAGGTCGAAGCGCAATGAGGCGAAAGCCGCTCTGTTGCAGATCGCGACCAATCAGGAGCGTTTTTACCTGCAGAACAACACGTTCACAACGGACATGATGCAGCTCGGCTTCGACGTTGGCGCCGGGTTTATCACGGATTCGGATTCGTATTCCGTCAGCGTCACGGCCGCCGATGCAAACAACTTCACGGCGGTTGCGACCTACCAGAATGCGGATAACGAAGCAACGAAGTGCCAGACTTTCCAGCTGGACGCCCGTGGCAACAGAAGCTCGGCGCCGCTCGTCGATTGCTGGACCCGTACGCGTTAAAGACAATTGCAGGAGCCCGCCGAAGCGGTCGATGTCCTCGGCATCGGAACTTGTGGAAATCGCGCGGTGGGCCGCGCTCCTGCATTAGTCCGGGACTGTCTTGTCTTTCCTGCCCGATAGGAACAGCGCATCGATTATCAGCAGCGCCGCGCCGACGCTGATCGCCGAGTCGGCGACATTGAACGACGGAAATGGCCAGCTGCCGAACCAGACCTGAATGAAGTCAGTCACGTAGCCGAAACGAATTCGATCAATCAGGTTGCCGATCGCGCCGCCGAGAACGAGTGTGAGGCCAGCCGCCAGTATCCACGGACCCTCACGACGAATTCGCCAGATCCAGATCAGGATGACGCCGCTGACGATCACGCCGAGTGCGACAAAAAACCAGCGCTGCCATCCCGAGGCATTTGCCAGGAAGCTGAATGCCGCGCCGGTGTTCTGCTGGTGGGTCAGATTAATGAATGTGTTCAGCGGCACCTTCCCGTACAGCGGCACCCATTGAACGATCGCCCACTTCGTGAGCTGATCGACGCCGATCAATACCAATGCAAACGCGATCCACGCAAAAAAACGGCGAGCGCCGATTCCAGCTCGATCAACAACCAGCTCATCCACTGTGCAATAAACCCCTTGCCTTGCCGGCATCACAATGCATCTGCGTGACCAGTTCGTCAACAGTATCGTACTTCTTCTGGTCTCTGAGATACGCGATGAAATCGATATGAATGTATTCGCCGTAGATAACCTCATCGAAATCGAAGATGTGCACCTCGAGTATCGGCTTGGTGCCATTAAACGTCGGGCGCGAACCGACGCTTGCCACTCCATCCATCGGTCCGGCAGCGAGACCGTGAACTCGAACCGCAAAAATGCCCATGACCGCGCTCTGCCGGCGGCGCAGATCCACGTTCGCCGTCGGGAATCCGAGCCGCCTGCCCATTTTTTCGCCGCGCACGATCTTGCCCGACATGCGATAGGGCCGGCCGAGAAGTGCCGTCGCTCGATCCATGTCGCCTGTGCCAAGCGCGTCGCGGATCGCCGTGCTGCTCACCCGCACGCCGTCGACAACGATACTCGGTACCTGCTCGACCGTGTAATCGAGCGCTCCGCTGACGCGTTGCAACAACTCGATTCCACCCTCGCGCCGGCGCGCAAACCTGAAATCGTCCCCGACGACGAGATACCGGGCGCACAGCCCATGAATGAGTATTCGGCGAATGAATGCGTCCGCCGGCATATCCCGAATCTGCCCATCAAATCGCGGGCAGTAGAAAATGTCGATGCCATAATCCGCGAGCGCCTCGAATTTCTCGCGGAATCGCATCAGCCGCGCGGGCGGACTCGACGCAGAAAAAAATTCGCCGGGAGTCGGCTCGAAACTCATGACGATGGATGGCAGTCCGCGCTGTTTGGACGCTGCAATGACGCGGTCGAGCAGCTGCACGTGCCCGAGATGCAGACCGTCGTAGGCGCCGATCGTGACGACGCTGCCACTGACGAGCTTATCGAACGGCAGGTCATTGAGGTGTCGATACAACAGCATGTCAGTGCCGCCGCAGACCGAGATGGGATACGCGCAGTCCGAGAATCATCAGCGCGAGAAAATAGGCAACGGCCCCGGCAATGACACTGATGCCGAGGAAGCCGGCCCGTTCGAGCAGCGTCGCGTCGAGCCACCATGACATCGGCCGCTGCAGTCCATAAAGGACGACGCCCATGATGACGTTGGCCGCGGCAATCTGTCCCAGCAGCAACCGCCAGCCCGGAGTATGTTTCAGCACTGCGTCGCGGCGCAAGCCGCGATACAGCAGGTAGGCATTGAGCAGTGCGGCAATTGATATCGCGAGCGCGAGTCCCGCGTGACTGCCCGCGAAATCGACGCTCGTCAGGTACCAGGCGAGCGCGACGCTGAGGACGAAGTTGACGCCGAGCGCGATGAGGCCGATGCGCACCGGCGTCCTCGTATCCTCACGCGCGAAGAACGCAGGAGCGAGGATCTTGACGAACGAAAAGCCGACGAGACCAATCGCGAAGGCCTGCAGCGCAAGTGCGGTGAGGTACACGTCGTCGCGCGTAAACACGCCTCCGTAGAACATCGTTGCGACGAGCGGCTCGGCAAGCAGTATCAGACCAACAGCCGCCGGCACGGCAATCAGCAACACGAGCTTCATCGACCAATCGATAGTTGCCGAGAATTCAGCGAGCGATCGGTTGGCAAACTGCCGCGATAAGGTCGGTAGCGTAACCGTCGCGAGAGCGATACCGAACAGTCCGAGCGGAAATTCCATCAGTCGGTCCGAGTAATACAGCAGGCTGATCTTGCCGACGCCAAGCATCGACGCAATGATGCCACCCAATAGCACGTTGATCTGGGCTATCGATGAACCGAATATTGCGGGCAACATCAGGGTCATCACGCGTTTGACGCCGTCGTGAGCGATGGCCCACTTCGGCCGCGGCAGCGCATGCAGACGCGCGAGAAACGGCAGCTGGAAAAGCAGCTGCAACAGACCGGCGAAAAAAACCGCGTAGGCAAGCGCCATGCCGGGCTCCTCCAACTGCGGTGCAAGCCAAACGGCGCCAGCGATCAGGACGACATTGAGGATGACCGGCGTAAAAGCCGGCACGCCGAAGCGACCGTAAGTGTTCAGAATGCCGCCAGCGAACGCCGTCAAAGATACAAAGAACAGGTACGGAAATGTAAACCTCAACATCAGCGTCGCGAGGTCGAATCGGCCGTCACTGCCGATGAATCCGGGCGCGACGATTGCGACCAGCAGCGGCGCGGCGATGACGCCGACGAGTGTCACGAGAAACAGGATTACGCCGAATGTGCCGGCGATCGCATCGACGAACTCCTGGGCATCTTCGTGGCTGTGTTTTTCGCGGTAGCGCGCCATGACCGGCACGAATCCCTGCGAGAACGCGCCTTCGGCGAAAAAACGTCGCAGCATGTTCGGGATCCGGTTCGCGACCAGGAATGCGTCCATGACCAGCGACGCACCGAAAAATCGCGCGAACACGATATCCCGGACGAGTCCGAGGATGCGTGACAACAGGGTCATGCCGCTGACGACCGACGTCGACAGTACGAGCTTCAGACCCGAGATGCCGTGGCCGCCGCCCGCTACCCTGCCCTCGCGGGCGTTTTCCGAGCCATTTTCAGTCGCCATACCGTGCCGAGTTTAGCAGGCGGCGAGCTCCGGTGAGCGCAATTGACAATGCCCCGTCGGGCGCGAATAATACGCGGCTCTTTCAGCAGCGCTTTTGGACATACCAGTGGCAAATATCAAATCAGCGCAAAAGCGCGCCCGCCAGGCGGAGAAGACCCGCAAGCACAACATGGGCCTGCGCTCTCTGATGCGTACCAAGATCAAAAACGTCGTCAAGGCCTGCGATGCCGGCGATAAGGATGCAGCCGTGGTGGCCTACAAGGATGCTGTGCCGGTCATCGACAGGATGATCAACAAGGGTCTCGTCACGAAGAACAAGGCAGCGCGCCACAAAAGCCGCCTGAACAAGCGGGTCAAAGCCCTCGTCGCCTGATCGACCCTTGTAATAGCCGCAAAAAAGCCGCCCTCAGGCGGCTTTTTTGAATTCCTAAGCGACTTCGGGCACGTTACCGCCAGCAATCGTCGCCGCCACCGCTGCTGCTGCGAGCGCCGGCCTGGTTGAGGATCAGGCTGCCACACTCTGTATCACGTTTCAGCTGCCCCGCGAGCGGAACTGCCGTAATTGTATACGTCGTTGCAGCGACGTTGGACAGCGAGATCGTGTAAGTCGCATCGCCATCACCCAATGCGGCCGTTGTGCCATCGTCGGCGATCACGTATGGATTCGCGGCAAATCCAAGATCGGTCAGGTCGGCTGAAAATGTCTTGTTATCCATAAAAAACTGCTGCTGCCGGTCAGCAATCTGCAGTAACGCTGAGGTTGCGGCCGTTCGCTTCGTGTTTACGACGTAGCGCATGTACGACGGATAGGCGAAGGAAGAAATCAGCGCAATAATCGCCACCACGATCAATAATTCAAGCAACGTGACGCCGCGTTGCCGGCCTTTCAGTGTCGTCCCGGGATTCATTATCATCATCCTGTAAATGTCTATGTTCCGCATCCGGCGGCTCACAAGTCCGCGTCTTCCTGAAGGAACCAGTACGTGCGCCAGCGCGTGGTCGCATCGACATTATCGATCTGCAGATCGGGGCGCAGAATCTTGTTTGGCGGCACCGATACGACCTCGGCCGGAATGCCGAGTGACCGCAATTCGACGCTGCGGTCGTTCTTGCTTGTCGGCTCATCGGGGTTATCCGGATTGTCGTCACTGCTGTCGTAGTTGATCACCGACTTGGCGTCCTGTAAGGACACTGCGTACAGACGACCGGCTCCCTCGGAGGGCGAACAGGCGGTCGCGCCGGCCCCCGACTGTGGCAGGTACGACGTAAAGAAGACCTTACCCGTAAGCGTGAGCGGGGTGGCCAGCACTTTTTCTCCCGGGTCCTCCATCTGCAGGCGCCAGCCGTCTTCCAGGTCGACGGCGCACGCGCCGCCTGTCTGCAGACAGTTGCTCGTGACGTCCCCAAAGTCATCGTGTTTCATCCCTGTGTCGACTCCACTGCCCGGCGCTGTGTGCCGATCCTTGATCATGTAGGTGAAATTGGTCGTGATCCCGCCTTTGTCCAGCGGATCGGCCCGATTGCCCGAGCCGATGACAACTGCGTCGAACAGGCCATCGCCGTCCTTGCTCGGGACGAGATCCGGGCGGTGAAAGAATCGGCGATCAGTCGCAATTCCGCTCGCGCCACCGACGTGTCTGCCTACCGACGCGAGCAGCGTCAGCTTCCATTTTGACAGGTCGGCGCCCTGAATATCCGCACGCCAGATGTTGCCGCCGGTATCGCCGACGACCATCCGGTCGGTGAATCCGTCGCCGTCGGTATCGGCGACCGACAGCGTGGACGGAATACTGTCGACGAGATCGGGGTGCTCGAACACGTTACCGCTGCCGCTGTTTCCGCCGCGCGCCTTCCAGATCAGCTGGCCCGTCTCCGCGTCAACGACGTACATTGCGTTGCCTTCCGAATCGTCAGTGCCGACGGAGCCGCGTATGTCCTTGTTCGTGTCGTAGCCACCTGCAAACATGATCGCCGCACGCGAACCTGACGGCGTCTGGACCAGGCCCACTCGTGGATTGGAGAACGTGTAACCGAGTTCGGAAAAATCGCCGGATTTTTCGATCGTCCACATCAGGTCCGGCGTTTGCGGATTCGTCACGTCGAACGCGTAATACTTCTTGCCACCGCGGCGCATGCCGATATAGAGATACACGCGATCGCCGTCACTGGCGACGATCGAACCGTCATGATTCACGTCCTGCATGAACGCGACCGGCGCACCGTCAATGGTGTAAGGATGTTGCATACCGGTGCCGTTGGCGCGCAGAATTTTCTGCGCTCCCATCGCTGCGCGCGGCATGAAAGCCCAGACCTCTTCACCGCTTTCCGAACCGCTGCCGGTGGTATTGCGGATCATACGCAGCATGCCATCATTCGTCGCAACGGCAAGGTATATCGCCGGGTTACCCGGATCGCTGTAGCTGCCGATAGAGCCGTAGTTAATAGGCAGTGGACGAGAATGCAAAGCGTCACCGAAAATCCATTCGCGTGGTTCATTCGTGGTCAGGTCGCCGTCCAGATCATCGACATCGAGGCCCCGAGCGTAGGCGATCAGTTCCAGCGCTTCCCCGGCACTCGCCGCGTTCAGATCCGACTGCAGCGACAGCGCAATTGCCGGATCGACGTTCAGGGGGGCGAGCGTTGTTGAAGACTTGTCGTAGTAAATCGTACGACCACCTAAACCGGTAGCTTCCTGCGGGCTGCCGAACAACATTCCCGGAATGCGCTGCCCTGAGCCGCCCCGCGCAACGACGCGGCCGTCTCGGCCCGCGACCTCGCCGGCATCGACGTCCGGAGGCGGCAAAGCGCCCGCCACGGTCCAGCTCGTCAGCGCATCGAAGCGAATGCGCCCGTCTGCAGAGATGGCAGGCGTGCCTGTAGCATCGACCAGTACCGCGGACGCCGATGAATCATTTGCGCCCTGCAACTTGAGTTTTTTCACGTTGCCAACCCAGTAGGGTTTACCCTGACCGTCAACCTGGAACAGAGCAATGTAGACGTTGTCCGTTATCTCGGCACGGTTGAATACATTGACAGGGACAGAAGCGGCGACAAATGTCGTACTGACACTGAGTATTTGCTTGAAAATCTCCTGCAACGTAGCCACTAACTCGTCGGGATTCTCGCTCAGACCGAGTGGTACACCTGTACCGCCGGCGCGCGCATAGCCCGTCGTCGTCGTATTGATCTTCGACTCGTCGACAATGAAGTACGACACGACATTTTGCTTGTCATCGAGATCCGCAACGCTACCGTAATTTCCGTTAGCGAGATCGGCATCGTTAAGATACTGGACGACGTCGGCGAACTGGCTTTGCGGTGAACCGAAACCACCTTCCAAAATTGCCCTTTCTATCGCGGCGTCGGAATCATCATCCTGGCTGGATACCTGGAACATCGTATTTACGGTATAGATCTTCGAGCACGAACTGGCCGCACTCAGCGGACTGTCATAGTATGGCTTGGTCTTTGAACCAGACTCGATGCCTGTATCCCACGAAATCGCCGGATGGTCGAAATCGAGATTGTACTTGTTGCTCGTGGCGTAATCGGTGTAGCCATTATGCCCGTTGTAAACGCCCTGCCCAGTGAGATAGCGAAAGAACTCGAAGAACAGCTCCTTGCCCTGATAGGTGTGACTCACGTTGCCTTGCGGTGTTGGCAACGCATCGAGGATCCCGTGAAAACGCGCCTTGGCGCCGTTTGTATCCCCTTGCTCGAGCATCTCGAAGCCCATTGCGATGTAGCCGCCATTGCTGCACCCGGTGCGGCCGAAGCCTTCGCAACTGGTCTTGTTATCGTGATTCAGCATCAGCCCGACCCTGACGCCTTCGAGCGGGTCGAATACCTTGCGCAGCGCGCCCCGGATTACGTCGAAGAACGTGTACGGTCCATAAGGATCCATATAGCCCTCCGCGATGAGCTGATTACATTCGTCACCGTTACACGCCGTCGAGCCGAGGTTCGGTCGATAGTCCAGCGAGAACATCACCATTGGCTCGCTGCCTGCGGGCAGACCGGCACCAGGGTTCATATAGACGTCCGTATCATCGGCCTGCGCCGGTCCGATAACGAGTATCAGCGCAGCCAGCGAGAACGTTAAAGAAAACTTTTTAAACTTGGCATCCATACCGGAACCTCTGTCGGAAATTGGTCAACTACTCCTTCGGCACGAGCACGAGCACCCCTTCGGTGATCTGCTGGCGCCCCAGGCCTGCATCAACGCGATCGAACGTCGTAATGACGCGAAATGATGCGCTCGTGAACTTATCGATACTGGACTCCACGGCTCGCGGCGGTGGGCGAAATACCGAACCCGTGCGCTCGACCCGGGCCTGCATGTGATCCGATGCAATCGCACCGGCGAGAACAGGGTTTGTTATGGGCAGGTCGTTGCGATTGCACCCCGTCTCGCCTGCCGTACACGACGTATAACCGGTTGTCCCGACGACCGGCGTCGACGCCGGGTTTGCAACGATGGCATCCGCCAACGCCTGTGCCGCCTGTTCGGCTGCAACGCGTGACTCCTCGTTTTGCGCCATATACAGCCCAATCTTGCTCGAACGCATCGACGAAATCGTAAACAGCGTGATGGCCACGAGGAACATCAACGCGATGATCAATATTGCGCCTTTCTGCCTGTTCTTTCGTGTGTAGGTCGGTTTTCTCATGTCAGAAGCTCATCATGTTGATACTGCGTATATTCTGAATCGAGACGCTCGTTGAAAACACGCGACGATGGAATGAATCGTCCGGCACCATGTCCGGCGAATTGCTGATCGAATAGGTTTTGCCGTTCGTGTAGCGGGTGTCGATATCGGTCGTTCGCGCGACCAGAAAAATACGCGCGGCAACTGCGGCCTGCATCTGGGTAAGCGTAGGATTCGTCATGTAGACGTTCGGATGCCCATCGTCAGTCGTATCGATACCGTACTCGATCTGCAGATTCTCGATGCCGGTCGCAAGACACTCGGTTGTCATGCTCGGACCCGCACCTCGAAGAACCTTGCGACACAGCGTGGGCAAATTGTCACCGGGTGCGTTTGCGAATCGCCGGATGTAATAAATACTGGGCCGATACACCCAGTCGGCGCGCGGCGGCGCGACCACAATCGGCGGCGCTGAGGGTGCCGGTCCGTTGAATAACAGACCAACAGTACCGTTTGTACGCAAATAGACATTGCCTACCGCTGGTGCAGCGGTTTCAGCGCCGGCGACCCGCTTGATTGCAACGACGTCCGTTCCATCCAGCAGCTCGGCTGGCTGAAAGCACGAGTGTGCAGCCACGGCGGCTGCATTCGTCGCGTTGTCGATCGCAGCGATTGACATCGTGTTACCCGTGCCGGCCTCTACGGTTCGGTACATCCAGTTGACTTCGCCCGCGGGCCCGCAGTCGATGCCGATCGAAAGGCCCCCATCCGGAGTGACTGCGTCCGGAATGTGCAGCTCCGCGTAATGGCCCGCCATGCTGATGTCAAAGGCAATCTCGCGAAGCGCGTGACGTGCGTCGTCCTGCATCCGGGCGATGTTGTCGTCCTGGTTGAAGCTGTAACTGTTGTTGACAAACACCGTGACGACAGCCGCGCCGAGCACCATTGACAACGTTGTTGCGATCATCAATTCGACAACCGTAAAACCAGTCTGTAGTTTTCGTAGATGATTTGGCATCAGTGAATCACTCAGATATTGGGATCAATGAATGTCGGAATCTGCATGATGCGGCGGAACTCGTTGCCCGCACCGTAATTCCCACCAGCGGCACCGCAAGGACTATTGACGGCGTTGCTGATCGATGCGCTTCCCCGCCAGGCAATCGTCACCTGGTAGATGCCGGCACCACCGCCGGCCGGACCGGCGATACACATCGTCGGCAATACCAGGCCGCCGGTGCCAGCACCGGCGTTGGTCTCGAGATTGCCGTCGAGCGCTTGCTCCCAAAACCACAGATCGTGTGCGGCCTTCTGTGCGGCGTTGCATTCCGCGCCAATCCTGCAGTTCGGCGCCGGCTCCCCGCCGCGGCTGCCGCCGCCGAGTTCCCCGGCTGCGAGGTAAATATCCATCGCATCGCCGTTGACCCGCATTTCTTCGAGCAGACCGTATGCAATCTGCGATGCTGCCGTCCGCTGTATCGCTTCGAAGTTCGCGGCCTTCGATACGGTCTGCAGTCCGGCAATCGCCAGCAGACCGATGCTGAATACAATCAGCGCCACCAGTAATTCGATCAGCGAGAATCCGCGCTGTAGTAATCGATGAGTGATCATTGATGCGACCTCGAACGCCAGTGCTCAGGGACACGACGGCGGACTGCCGTCGGCAAGATATTCCGAGGTTCGTGGGCGGCCTGAAATATCGATGATCAAGACCTTGGCGTGGGCCGCGCCGCGGTCATCGCAAACCGTCATTTGGCCGGCGTTGCCGTTGATAGAAGCGTTCATGACCCGGCCGGTGGGGCGGTACATCAGGAATTGTCCGAATTCGGCGGTCTGAAAAGACAATCCGTCGGCACCGTCGGAGGTAGCGACGATTGACTCGTCGGCATCGACGGTCTGATCGCTGTCCGGGTCCCGGAAAACGATCCAGCCCTGATTCCAGGACACAGCCTCGCAATTGGCGCCGCCGGCACTTGGGCAAACGGTGACGCGGGCGTTCGTCGTGATCGCCGTGCTTCTCGCGACGTGCAACGACGAAACCAGGTCGTTCACAGCTCCGGTCTGACGCGCATTGGACACGAAAAGATTCATCGCAGGCACGGCCATCGACATCAATAACGCAGTCAGTCCGACCGCGATCATCAATTCGATCAACGTAAATCCGGTTTCCCTGCGCATTACATAATCACCTTGCTGTTCATCCACTGCAAATCGCGCAAAAGTGCTCGTCTTTCAGGCAATCAGTATGCCGAGAGCACGCCTCGCGGCCCGTGCGATGCGTCGCAAATCAAATGGATGCCGCGTTGTGATCCGACGAGCGGATTGATCTTCCGGATGAACGGTCATTCGCCGATCGTGTCGATCCGCGTTATGTCACATTGAGTTGCCGTAGAGATATTCGGCGCGCATTTGAGGTCCTGTCACGCAGATTCGATCGCAGATTTGTGACATCGGTCCAGGGATTCTTCGTTCACACGCCACATACTTGGGCTCGCAAAGAGGTAGCCATGAACAAGTTGCTCACGATCAGCGTCCTCGCGCTCGGATTCGGCGCGGCTGCGAGTGCCGACGTGTGGAGTTGGATTGACGCCGCGGGCGATACCCATTTCGTCGACACGATGACGCCGATCTACACCTGGGTCGACGAGTCTGGCGAAATTCATTACAGCGACTCGCCGGATCACGAAGATGCGGTATCCGTCGAACTGGTCTGGCACTCCGGCGGTTCCCTCACTCAGGTGCAGTCCCTGTCGGGTGATGAAGAAGCGGACGAAGACGCGTACCCGGGGGAGACGGAAGAACAGCGCGCCGAACGCAAGCGGGCGGAGGCTTACTACTGTCAACGCGCGAACGAGATTTATGAGTCCTACGTCAACGCACCGCAGCTGTTCCGCACGGGCGAAGACGGTGAGCGTGAATACCTGAGTAAGCAGGACGCAGCGAAGAAGATTGCTGAAACGCGTGCCAAGCGCGACGAGCTCTGCAGCTAGTTACTGCCGGGGCAGCCAAACATCGTATAGACGGCACAATCGATATTGCAGTGAGGCGAAAAACATGTGGTTACCGACTCCCTTTTATGAACGCGCTCCGCATTACTGGCTCCTGCTGGGACTGCTTCTGATTGTCTTGGGCGCCTACCTGGGCCTGCAAATGGATCGCGTTTACCTTTATCCGGGTATGGGTCTCGGCGTAGCCTGCTGTCTTTGGAGTGTCCGCATCTTCATGCGCCGCTCACTTCAGCGGCCTGCTGCGAGAATCGAGCCCGACCTCGATCAGACCTGCGAATTCAACTACAAGCCCGATAACTCCTGAGGCGCGGACCGCTCCTCGAGCTCGCGCATGACAGCCTGCGCGAGTGCTTCTGTGCCCTCGCCGGTGGCGGCGCTGACTTCGAATACCGGTTCATCCCAGTCGAGCGCCCCGAGCAACTCGCGCCGGGCGGCCGTACGCTCGTCGTCGGCGAGCAAATCGATCTTGTTGATAACCAGCCAGCGGGGCTTGTCGGCAAGTTCGGCCGAGAACTTGCGGAGCTCTTTTGCGATCGCCCGCACTTCCCCGGCAGGATCGACGCTCGGATCGATCGGCGCAATATCGACGACGTGCAGCAGCAGTCGAGTGCGGCTCAGGTGCTTGAGAAACCGGATGCCCAGACCCGCACCTTCCGAGGCACCCTCGATCAATCCCGGCACGTCGGCCATCACGAAACTCTGTAGCCGACCAACTCGTACGACGCCGAGATTCGGGTGCAGGGTCGTGAACGGATAATCCGCGATGCGCGGCCTGGCCTCCGACATCACGCTGATCAGCGTGGACTTGCCCGCATTCGGCATGCCGAGCAAGCCGACGTCTGCAAGCACCTTGAGCTCCAGCCGGAGGTGCCTGCACTCACCCGGTATGCCCGGAGTCGTTTTTCTGGGGGCGCGATTGGTGCTGCTCTTGAAGTGCGTGTTGCCGAGGCCACCGCGGCCGCCCTCGGCAACCATCTGCCGCTGTCCGGGCTCCGTCAAATCACCGATCAACTCGCCTGTGTCGACATCGTGCACGACTGTGCCGCAGGGAATTCTGACCTCCAGGTCGCGACCCGATCGCCCGGTCATGTTACGGCCGGCACCGCCCTCGCCGCTCTCGGCGCGGTACTTGCGAGCGACCCGAAAATCGGCAAGCGTATTCAGTGCCGGGTCGACAACCAGCCAGACATGGCCGCCGCGCCCGCCATTGCCGCCGTCGGGTCCGCCTCTTTCGACGTATTTTTCACGCCGAAAACTCAAACAGCCGTGGCCGCCGTTGCCGGCCTGCACGCGGATAGTGGCTTCATCGACGAAGTTCATGACGGGATTATGAGATAGGTCCTGGCGGTCTGAACGAAAAACCCCGCTTTCCGCGGGGTTTTCGTAACGGCTCTTTAGGCACCTGCCCCAGCGGGTGACGGCAACCTAGCTCGATACGACACTCACGAACTGCCGATTCTTCGGGCCTTTCTTGGCAAATTTCACGTGCCCGTCCTTTTTTGCGAACAAGGTGTGATCGCGACCGATACCGACATTGACGCCCGGATGGAAGCGCGTGCCGCGCTGGCGCACGATGATGTTGCCCGCAAGCACTTCCTGGCCGCCAAAAACCTTGACGCCCAGGCGCTTCGATTCTGAATCGCGGCCGTTCTTGCTGCTGCCGCCTGCTTTCTTGTGTGCCACTGTCCTGTACCTGTGTTGTCTGCCTTTTTAACTGCTCTTCTTTGACGCTTTTTTCCTGGTCGCTTTCTTCTTGCCTGCCTTTTTCGCGGTCGGCTTCGCCGCGGCCGCTTTTTTCGTCGCGGCCTTCTTCTTCGCCGGCTTTTTCGCGACCGCTTCCTTCTTGGCCGGCTTCTCCACCGAGTCCTCGGTGGCAACGGCGGATTTCTCCGCGCCGCCGCTTATGCCCGTGATCTCGACCTCAGTGAAGAACTGCCGGTGCGAGCCTTGGCGCAAGTAGTTCTGGCGTCGCTTGAACTTGACGACCGACACCTTGGCGCTTTTGCCCTGGCGGACAACCTTTGCGCTGACGGTAGTACCGGAGAGCAGCGGGCTGCCCACCTTGACGTCGCTGCCCTCGCCAACGAGCAGGACTTCGTCGAATTTTATGCTGGCGCCTTCGTCCGCCTCGAGTTTCTCGAGGCGCAGAACATCGCCTTTTCCTGCGCGGTATTGCTTACCACCGCTGCGAAAGACCGCATACATCGTCATCTGCTCCGTATTGCGAGCCGCGATTCAATCGCAACCTGCTGAGAATCAAGTGATTTTCTCGTACGCACCGGCTCGTGTCCGACGCTGGCTCTGACCGCCATCACAAGAGAGCGCGAATTCTATAGCTTCCCCCGCCGCGGGTCAACGCCGGATCGAAACCGAATAGTACTTGAATTCAAAGGCTTGCAGTGGCGCTTGCGGATCCGTCCGCGGCCCGCACAGTCGCCAATACCGAGCTTTTCAGGCATTATCGCGAAACTCATGCAGCCCGCCGAACAGTCCCCCGAGTCACTCACGATCGACGAGGTCGCCGCCCTCGCCGAAGGTGACATGCGAGCCGTCGATCGCCTGATTTCGACGAGCCTCGAAAGCGACGTCGCGCTCGTGTCGCAGGTGTCTGAATACATCGTGATGAGCGGCGGCAAGCGATTGAGGCCGCTGATCGTGCTGCTTGCCGCCCGCGCGCTCGGCTACACCGGTCAGCAGCACATCCGGGCCGCGGCGATCGTCGAATTCATCCACACCGCAACCCTGCTGCATGACGATGTCGTCGATTCCTCCTCGCGCCGCCGCGGCCGGGACTCGGCGAACACGGTCTTCGGCAACCAGGCCAGCGTGCTGGTCGGCGACTTCCTGTACTCGCGGGCATTCCAGATGATGGTCGACGTCGACAGCATGCGGGTCATGCAGATCCTCGCCGATGCGACGAATACGATCGCGGCCGGCGAAGTCATGCAGCTCATGAACGTGCACGATCCGGACACGACCGAGGAAGCTTATCGGCAGGTCATTTACCGCAAAACGGCCAGACTGTTCGAGGCTGGCGCGCAGATCGCGGCCGTGCTCGCCGAACGCGAGCCGGGCGACGAGGCCGCGATGGTGCGCTATGGTATGCATCTGGGCACGGCGTTCCAGCTTGTCGACGATGCCCTCGATTTCAACGCCTCGGTCGAGGAACTCGGCAAGAACCTCGGCGACGATCTCGCCGAGGGTAAAGCAACTCTCCCGCTGATCTATGCGATGCAGCATGGCTCCAGGCAAGAAGCCCAGATGATCCGCAGCGCGATACTCGAGGGCGGGCTAGGACAACTGGACGAAATACGCGCAGTAATCGAATCCACGGGCGCACTCCTTTATACTGCGACGCAGGCTCACGAGGCGGCACAAATGTCCATTGACGCGCTTGCCGCTGTCCCGCAATCAGAATACAAACAGGCACTTATAGCCATCGCCGAATTCTCGGTCCGACGAAAAAACTAAAACACGAGGTAAACCCATGAAAACAACCAATTTGCTCGCTTTGCTCGCGAGTTTTTGCATCGTTGCCGCCTGCGGAGAGCGAACAGCAGAGCCGGAGCAGCCCGCGCCCGCTATGGATGCGCCGGTCGCTGACGCCGATACCGGCATGCCGGCCATGCCTCCCGGAAGCAGCATGAAGCTGCCGGCGACAACGTCATCCGACAGCGCCCGGGCCCATTACCAGCAGGGATGGGACGCATTCGACATGTTTCGCTTGAACGATGCGAACATGCACTTTATGCAGGCAATCGCGGCCGATCCGCCGTTTGCCATGGCGCATCTTATGGCAGCAATGACGGCGAACAGTACCGAGGAATTTGCGAAACATCTCGGCCATGCCGTGGATCGCGCAACTGGCGCAAGTCGTGGCGAACAGCTCATGATCGAAGCGATCCAGAAGGGCTTTGCCGGCGATCAGCAGGGTCAGCTCGCAAGCCTGATCGAACTCACGCAGCTGCATCCGGATTCGCCGCGCGCGCTGCAGTTCCTGGCGACTACGCAAACGAACCAGAACGATATCGACGGCGCGCGCGCAACGCTGGCCAGGGCGATTGAGCTCGATCCGCACCTCGCAACCGTCCATATGCAGGCGGGCAATAACTACCTGTTCCAGGAGCCTAAGGACTTCGCCACGGCGGAAAGCCATTTTCAGATGGCCGTCGATCTCGCGCCGGACGAACCCAATCCGCACGATCTGCTCGGCGACGTCCATCGGGCTCAGGGTAAGCTGCAGGCGGCATACGATGATTACACAAAAGCTGCCGAACTGGCGCCGGAGATGGGCTCGCCGTTGCAGCAGCGTGGCCACGTCAACTCGTTCCTCGGCAACTATGACGAGGCTCGCGCAGACTATACGCGGAGCGCCGAACTCGAAGACGCGCGCGGCACGAATTTCGGGCCGGGCTTTCTCATGTATCGGGCGTTCGTCAACCTGTACGAGGGTGATCCGGATGCGGCGATTACAGAACTTCGCGAGCTCGCGGCTGGTATTGATGCCACTGAAATGAAAGGCGGGTCAGATCTGAAAATCAATGCCCTGACCAGCGCGGCGCAGATTGCTACACACTATGGCAACGCCGATGTTGCCAGCGAGCTGATCGGCGAAGTCGCCGAATTGATGCGTCAACAGGCGGATGTCGTCGGTACAGAGCAATTCCGCCATGCGCAGGAAGCCAATATCGCTTACCTCGAAGGCATGCTTGCAGCGCGCATGGGCGATACCGAGGCCGCCTCGGCGAAAGCGGCGGAGTTCAGGGAACACGTTGCCGGCAATACCAACCCGCGCAAGCTGGAGCGCATGCACGAGATCATGGGCATGCGTGACTTCTACCAGGACGAATTCGCGACCGCGGCCGGACATCTGGCCCAGGGTGATGTTGTCAACAACGAGTACATCAAGTATTACCTGGCCTTGTCCAACCAGGCTGCCGGCAATGAAGAAGAAGCCGACAAGCTGTTTGATGAACTCGCGGTCTGGAATTTCAACGATGTGGGGTACGCGATGACCCGGGGGGATATTCTTGCCAGGGCGTCAGGCGAATAACGCGACGTTCGCGTAACGAAAAAAAGGGCCACCGCAGGGTGGCCCGTTTTTGTCAGGCGAACTGCGCCACGACCGCGCGGAATTCGTCGTCTGTCAGTAAACGTTTTTCTGCCGTCGCCTGCGATTTCACCCGCTCGAGAATGTCACCGTGCTTTTCGACGGGCGCATTGAGGCCGAGTTCATCGAGCTTGATCTTGATGCTGGCCATACCGCTCTTCTTGCCCAACACGATCTTGCGCTCGGCAGCAACGATATCGGCCGAGTAAGGCTCGATAGCCGCCGGTATATGGAACTGGCTGGCAATACCACCGCTTTCACGCGTGTAAAGGTACTCGCCGACTACCGGCTTCCAGCCGTCGACGGTGTAATTTCCCGACGTCTGCACGAGCCGGGATATTTCCCGCGCCTTGCTCAGATCCAGTTCGACCGGAACCTTGTAAAGAAATTGCAGGGCGAGAGCAACTTCGCAAATGTCGGCATTACCGGCGCGTTCGCCCATTCCATTGATCGTGCCCTGGATCCAGTCGGCCCCGCCGCGGACCGCGGCGATTGCGGCGGCTGTTGCAAGGCCGAAATCATTGTGCCCATGCCAGTGTAGCGGCACCGATTTTCCCACCCAGGATTTGACCTCTCGTACGAGATACTCGGCGGTCTCCGGCGCGCACACGCCGATTGTATCCACCACGGAAATTTCGTCCGCGCCCGCTTCCACGGCCGAGCTGTATACGTCGCGCAGGAACGCCATGTCGCTGCGGGTACTGTCTACGGCAAAGAAATTGACGCGCTCGATTCCACTGTCTTTGGCGTGTTTCACCGAGCTGATGATGCGTTCCATTACTTTTTCACGTGAAAAGCCGAAAGCCTTCATTTTCACATCGCTTGTTGATATTTCGACCAACAGATACCGCGTACCCAATTCGATATGCGCGTCGATATCCGCCTGCATGCAGCGTGCGAAGCCCCAGATTTCAGAACTCAGGTTTGCTTCAAGGATGCGTTTCACGGCCTGGGTGTCATCTTCGGAAACGCGGGGAAAGCCCGATTCGATGCGCCCGACGCCAAGCTCGGCTAGCTTAACCGCGATAGCGAATTTTTCATCGGGTGAAAAGCAGACGCCAACCGACTGTTCGCCGTCGCGGAGCGTCGTGTCGTAGAAGCGAATCGTCTTGTTGCGGTCAAACCCGCTCTGAACAGCATCCAGGTCGTTGAGTGAACTCGTCCAAATCTTGTCCGCCGGGATGTTGCTCATGCTCTATTCTCCTATTAGCCTCGCCGAGAAGCAGTGTTCTCGGCAGGCTGATTACAATGGTTAAGGTATTGCCAGAATGCGGTCTTTGGCCACCGTTGCGCTATTCATTGACCGGCAGGGTGGTATTTTCGAGATATTATACCCGAGTAGCATGATACTTGGCACTTTGGACCCCCCGATTGCGGCCGAATCCTGAGTCACGCACATTTCCTCAATTGACGGCCGCTGACCACGCGGAGCGTCACTTGCGATCTCAGCTGTGGAAAGAAATTTGTCTATTGTCGTCAAGGCCTGTGCGATAGTTCGGCTATGAAGACAATGTTTCCGTATGCAGGCGCCGCCATTGTCATATTTTGGGGTATCGCCCACATCATCATTCCCACTCGATCCATTGTCGACGGATTCGGTCCGATCTCCGCCGACAACAGGCGCATCCTGCTGATGGAGTGGCTGATGGAAGGCGTGCTGCTGATTTTTGTCGGTCTTGTCGTCGCGCTGGTTGCTTTCACTGCGCCGGAATCCGGTCCGTTGGCGGCCGCCGTGTATCGGGCATGTGCGTTGGTACTTGTCGTGATGGCGGGCATCTCTCTGTTCACCGGCGCACGAACGGCGATAATGCCGATGAGACTCTGTCCCCCCATATTTCTTGCCGCCGCCGCATTGATCTTTCTACCGACAATGCTTTAGCAGAGCGGCAACTCGGGTCGGCATCCGTGATTCCCGCTCATGAACATTCCCAATTTCGTCCGCTTCTGGTTTGAAGAATCAACGGATGCGATCGCTGCGAGCCAGTACGCACAAGCCCGCATTGTGTTTCTCGGCCAGCGGCGGAGAATCGATCAGCGCAATGACATTAGGCGGCGATTACGAGCTTGGTCGATACGACGAAGCGGTCCTAGGCTCAACGGCGTTGGCTCAATCTCAATAAAGTGAAGGAAATCGAGGACAAACGTCGCTGTCGACCGTTGCTCGTGAGTAGCAAAAAGTAAAGACTGTAAGGAGGACAAGGTTATGTGTCTTCTCGTGAGTTTCGCTCCGGCCACTTTCTGGGCGATTATCGGATATTTCGTCCTGCTCTCATCGACACGAGCAGAGGGCAGAGTCAGGATGCTGGGACAGGTGCTCGCCGTTTGGACATTCGTGCTTGCCGCGCTGATCCCGATTGCCGCTGCTTATATCACGGTCGCCGGTCTCTGCCCGATCGAGGCGATGTTAAACGCAGCGCAATAACGGAGACTCGATCTTGTCCGCGCAAGGAATATGCGGGAGGTCTAGAAACTTCCGCTCACGGTCAGTGTGAATCTGCGACCGTTGAAACGCTCCTCGAGTTTCGAGGATTCCACCGGCGTTAATCCCCGCTCACCCGTGTAGATCGTGCGATCACGTGACTGCGTGAAATTCAACAAGTTGTCGCCCACGAGGCTGACTTTCATCCCCTTCCAGCGAGTGGTCTCGATGAAGACGTTTATCGCATAGCCTTCGTCACGAATATCCAGTTCGTTGACTCTGAACAGGGGCCGTTCGTTTCGTTCCGCAATCGTCCATCCCCAGGCCACGCGAGCGGCCGAAAAATCCTGTCGATAGTCGAGCCGGAAAAGGTACTTGACATTCTTGTTGAGATTTTCAAGCGTTCGGTAAGCATTATTACCGCCTTCGGCAGATAGAACACGCTTGTTACCCGTCACCGGGTCGATCACATTCGAATCCTGCACGCGCGCGTTGATGTCGAGCTTCGCACCGCTCAACCCCATCCAGTCCAGCGGCATCGTGCCTTCCAGTACTATTCCCCAGCGACGACCGTCTCCAATATTGCCGGGAGCCTCGAAGGTAGGAGTCAGGGGCAACAAGTCCAACACATCGGATATCCAGTGATGAAACGCGGTTAATCTCAATATGCTGTCCTGTCTGAATCGCCAATCGTGACTGAGCTCCGCCACCCAGGTCGTATCCGGCCGCAGATCGGGATTACCGAGACTCAGATCATCGTCCTCAAACACATTGGCGGTGACAAAATCGTCGAAATCCAGCTGCGATACCTCGCGCGCCAGGCGAATTCGGGTCTGCTCGCCCTGACGGAACGAATAGGCCAATACGATCTCAGGCTTGAGAAACAGGAAATCACGTTCCTGGTCTGCATCACCGCTCTGGGTAATCGTCGATACTTCTGCACCCAGGCCATAATCCAATTTGAACTTGTCCAAAGACCAGGTATCTTTCAACAAGAAGTCACCACGAAGTTCCTCGACCAGGGTATTGGCGCCGGGAACGTCCACTACAACCGGGCCCGCACCGGTGTCTACCGTCTGCAGCAGCGTACCGTCCAGAGAATTGAAGGCGCCCTCCATATTGAACTGGATGTTATGCCCGGCCCAGCCTTTCCAATCGAGTTCGAGCCTTGCGATCAGTGCGGTGGAATCAGTGCTGGTTACGGCGACCGTCGACGATTGCTGAACACCTGCCGCATCCAGGATCCGCCGGCTTGCCGTCTTGGGCAATTTTTCTAGTGACAACAGGAAAATGGCTTTGCCGGCCAGATCCGAATTCAGGTTTCGCGCGGCATCGGCGCCCAATTCAAACTGTTTGATTGTCAGGCTATTCCCGACAAGTTCCTGGCCTGGCTCACTGCCCGCCACGAGCGGATTGATACGCTTGATTTGCAGCGGATTCCGGGTTTCGTAATGCACGCGCGAGTTTATCCGGGCCAAAGTCCGGCCCAGCAAAGCCGATGCGTTCAATGTGCCGGTCAGATCGATTCCGGTGGAGTCCTGGCTTATTCGACTGTCCTCGATCTGCACGCCGTTTGCATCAAAGACTTTGTCATTTCCGGTTTCACCGTTAGCCTCCCTTTCTATTCTCACGCCGGCGTTATAGTCGATTCGCCCCCAGCGGTCGGACAAGGACACGTCTACGCCCGGTTTCGTCGGTCCCTCCGAGTGGTGCCTGACATAAAGGTCCCATCTCACTACGGCCGGGAAGTCACCATTCAAAATGACGTTCACAACGACGGGCTGGCCCTGCAGGTCGATGTCCCTCACCTGGCCGCGAATCAGTTCGATTCTCAGCACCTGGTTCGCGGGAATACGCGCGAGTATGGACGAAGGCGAATCCTGCTTCGCACTCGGGTATACGTCATTAATAAGAATGTTTCCGACCGCCGCAATAAACCCACGATCGGAGCTGCCGTTGTCCACCTGGAAGCCCGGTACCTGCTGGACCATGTCGAGCGCCGTGGCAGGCTGATACCGTGCAAAAAAAGCTGCCGGATACTCCACCAGCTGCTCCGCCGCCACCGTGGATTCCAGGGGAATTTCGTCCGCTGTGTTCTGCGCCGCAGCAACCGGAATTTCGATAATTCCCAGAAGCGTCGCAGACAAGATTATTGCGGGCCGCGATTTCATACCGCCGCCTATGAACTCACCGAAATGAAATCCACCGTTTCGTCCATCCGTAGGTACTCCAAAGCAATAACTAAAAAGGGCGGGGCACACCCGGCGCCCCGCCCTCGATTACCATCAACTCAAATTATTGCCCGTAGTTATATTTGAACTGCACGCCGTAAGTCGCGAAGTTGGTTCGGTACATCACCGGGCTCCGGATGGGCTCAGCCTCGAGATCGTACTGCGCGTGATAGGACTCATGGGCCTCGAGGAGGTTGCGGCCGAACGCGGCCAGCTGCCATCGCGCATCGTGCGGTCCGAAGCCGATCCTGAGGCTCAGATCCTCGTGCTGGTCGTACATCGTGACCAGGCTGAAGCCATTGGTATCGGTGATGTAACCGTCGGACACATAACCCTTGGCGTTAAACTCCAGCTCGTAGCCGTTGGCCAGCCGCCACACGTAGTTCGAGGTCAACACGAACTTCCAGTCCGGCGTATTGGGCGCCTGGGTATTGGAACGGTCGATGAACGCGAGAGCGTCGTCGTCCGGGTCTACCGGATCCAGCACGCAGCCGGAGGCTTCCGGATTGAGGAACTCCGGCTCGGTACAGGGCGTGAAGAAATCCTTCATGACGCCGTCCATGAGCGCCCCGGACAGATTCAGCGCCCAGTTGTCCGTCGCCAGCCAGTCGACCGCGAATTCGACCCCCGTCACTTCCTGCGCGCCCGCGTTGCCGAAGCTCAGCAGGTTGTTCTGCTCGGCGAGATTCGCCCGCGCCGAGGCTGTTTGCAGGTTGTCGACCTCATTTCGAAACACGGTCACGGTATAGCGGGCCTTGCCGTTCGCCAGGTTACCCTTCGCGCCGAGCTCGTAGTTCTTGCCGAACTCCGGACCGGCGCCGTATTCGTCGAAGCTGGGCGGCAACGTGGCCTGCCCCGTGTTGAAGGCGGCCGCCTTGAAGGACTCGGCGTACTTCGCATAAACCGACGTGTCGTCATTGGGTCGATACCGCACCACGAGCTGCGGATTCAGCTCCGTCCGGTCCGCAAGTCCCGTGTAGGGTCCGGGGATGCACGCATTGCCGAGTTCGAACGGATAGTCCGCCGGCAGGTTGACTCGCCCCTGCGGATAGGGAAGCCCGGTATCACACGGCACGGGAACCAGCTCCGTCATGCCGACGGGTTTCTGGCCGTTATACAGCAGGAATTCCGCCGAGCCGGGCCGACTGCGCCGGCTCCACTCCTGGATAAAGCCATCGGCCATGATCCACTGTGCGCCCCAGCCCCGGACATAGGTCTCCTTGTCGCTGTTGCTGTAGCGCGCACCGATATCGACGGACATCCTGTCGTCCAGAAAATTGAAGGTGAGGTTGCCGAACAGCGCCGACCACTCCGCATCCTCGTAGCCCCAGTTGTAGCGTCTGGCCGTACGCATGTTGGGCCGAATGCTGTCCGAGAAGATGTCGTAATCCACTTTCTGGTAGTAGGCACCGACCATCCATTCGTACGCGCCGCCAACCGGCGAGGAGATTCGCAGTTCCTGGCTCAGCGAGTACTGGTCTTCTTCCCGGTTCTGGAAGTTCGCATAAAACGGCGTGCCCCGATTGTCGCGCAGGTATTCGCGCAGGTAATGGTCGAAGCCCGTCAGCGAATTGATCTCGACGCCGTTGTCGAAGGTATAGGTCAGCTCGAGATAGGTATTCCACGGCTCGATGTTCTCCCGCGACTCGTAGCTGTACTGGTTGCCGTCGACCTGCGGGATGATGCCCGCCGTACCGTTCAGATTCGTCAGCGCCGTGTTGCCGTTCTCGGCAACGGCCGGCGGCGCGGCCCCTGTGGGCGGATCGATACGGCCCGACGGGATGATGCCGTCGTTGCTGGCATAACACTCGCCCAGCGGCTTGTGCTCGACGTCCCAGCCGACGCCCAGCGGCGGATCGAGCAGCACGTACTGGGGCTCGAGCAGACCTTCCTCTCCCGGAACCACGCAGATGTGATTGCCCTGCGCGCCCTTATTCATGTCCGAGGCCTCGAACTTCCAGGTAGCCTGAAACCGATCGTTCGGATTCCAGCGCAGGATCACGCGGGCGCCGTAGTTTTCATACGGCGGAAACTTGTCGCCGGTGACAACGTCGACCATGTAGCCGTCCGAGCGCTCGTACAGGCCGGCGAAGCGGATGCCAAGGGTATCGGTAACGGGGCCGCCGATGCCGAATTCCACCTTCGCGGTGTCGTCGCTGCCGTACTCCGCGGTCGCGAATCCCTGCCACTCGGGCGTGGGTTTGCGGGTCGTGAGGTTGAACGCGCCTGCGATCGCGTTCTGCCCGAAGTAGACCGGCTGCGGGCCTTTCAGCACTTCCACCGACTGAAGATCCAGAAACGCCAGCTTGATCTGCGAGGTCCGGCCGTAGTGAATGCCGTCGACGAAGGTAGGGCTGGACTCCTCGACGGTCAGCGAGTCGCTGGCGGCGGCACCCAGACCGCGTATCGTGATACTCGAACGTAGGATGTCCGGGTCGACGCTGACGGTCGGCGAGAAATTGGTTAGCTCCTGCATGTCGCGGTAGCCCTGTCTCGAGATCTCCGCGCCGCCGAAGACCTCGATGGAGATCGGAACTTCCTGCAGACTCTGCTCCCGCCGCTGTGCCGTAACGACGATCTCTTCAAGTGCGGCCTGCGCGTGAAGCGGCGTCGGCGCCATGGTGCACACAGAAATCAGCGCCGGACCAAAAACCAGTTTGGATAAAGATCTTCTATTGATAAACATTTTCCCCGACCCCCTTTCGTAATACCGCCAATCGCTCGTTTCGGACCGGTCGCTCTCCGGTCGATGACATGGACAGCGCGTTGCTTTCTTTACTGCTTGCTATTCGCAAAACGAAACGTGTGCTTGTTCGAATGCAGAAAAATACAACACCCATTGGTTTTTATTCTAGTCCTCCCGGACCACCGTTTCCAGCGATAAAAAATAGGAATGCATCATGGGCGTGTAGGCAAGAAAACAACACGCACTCGTTAAGATCGCAGCCTGCCTGAATATAATTTCACCTGAAAGCAAAACAATCGATCGCGTGGCTGAATAATTCCTTGTGGCAAACCCGACGGCTAGCGGGCAAATCATTCGGGTTGTCAGACTTTTCGGGTCCGGCTGTCTGCGACAGAGAACTTCTGGTATTGCGTCAGCTCCGCGCCCGTACCCCACGACATCGTCCGCGCGTCGAGCATGAACGGCCGACCCTCGGCCAACGTGCGCAGACCACGCTGAATCGCCGGTCGCAACTCCTCGCTATTGTTCACAACCGCACCGGGAATATCGTAGACGGCCGCCAGTTTCGCGAAATCGACGTCCGGTTTACCAAGATAGGATATGTAGTCACGATTAGCCTGTCCGGCCGGCCCTTTCCTGTTCATGATCCGCCAGCGTGTTGCCTCGTAGCTCCGGTTGTTCAAAACAATAGTCAGCACAGGGACATCATAGCGGGACATGGTCCACAACGAATCCGTCTGCCCGAACAGGAATCCCCCGTCTCCCTGGATGGAAACCACCTGCCTGTCCGGAAGAGCAAGCTTGACGCCAACGGAGGCGCCCACGCCCCAACCCAGCGCCATGCCGGTTGTGCGTCCCACTTTCAACCTGCCGTTGTTAGCGAACTCGATATGCGTCAGCGTTCTGGCGCCCTCGCCGAGTTCCTCGACGACGACCGCATCCGGATCCAGCAGCTCGTTCAGTTCATACATGATCCGCTGCCACGGGACCTGGTCCCCTTTGCTGAGCCGACCGGACTCACGGATACCGGCGCGCCTTTGTGCGGTGTACGCTGCCAGCGCGTGGCGTCGTTCCTCGGTACGCTTTTTGATCTGCGCCGGACTCGCCATGCTCTTGACCGCTTCGACGAGCGATTCGGCGATCAGATTGATATCGCCAACCAGTCCGCTCGCGATCGGCGTGTTGCGGCCGATTTTCTCGGGGTCCACGCTCGCGTGAATCAGCGGGATGCTCCTGCGGCGCATGAAACCTTCAACACCCTGTTGCGCGCGCGTACCGAGACTGATGCAACAATCAAAATTATGCGAATAATGTTGTAGATAGCTCGGCAGGTTGCGCAAATAGCCGATATGCTGGGGATGGAAATTCGGGAAATCGCAATGAAAGCTGCGGAGGTGCTGAATGACCGGAATAGCGAGCAGTTCCGCTAACTCGACCACCGCGTCATTGGCCTTGCACTGGCTAACCTCGAAGCCCACTTCCATCAACGGGGACGCTGCCTCGAACAGGAACTTGGCGGCCCGTTCCACTTCGGCGGGATTCGGCCGTAGATCCATCGGGATGTTGAACGCCTGATCGGAATAGATTGCTGCCGTGACGTCGGATTGGTAGAGATGATTACGGGGAATGCGAATATGCGTCGGCCCACCCGGTTTGAGCGTGGACAGCGTGTATCCCCTGCGGATCCATTCAGGAATTCGATCCGGCTCGTGCACCACCCACTGCCATTTCGTGTACTGTTTGACGGCCTCGGTCCAGTCATCGAGGTCCTCGTGCGTGTCCGTACCTTCGGAACCCGAATCGGCGTGATCACTGATCATGACCAGCGGGGTACGATCTTTCATCGCGTTGTACATATTCGAGCTGGTATGCGGCAACCCGACCCGGCTGAACATCCCGAAGCCGGTCTTGCCGGACACTTTCGCATAGCCGTCGGCTATGGAGAGTACCTGACCTTCGTGCGTGGCCTGTATCAGCTGAAGCTGCGGGTGCTTAACGATGGAATCACAGAGAGGGCCAAGCCCGGAACCGTTGGCGATGAACATGTAATTCGTGCCGGTCTCGAGAATCTGTTCCACCATGAGATCCGCGCCCGTGCCGGTAACAGTGCGCGTATAGTCTGAAGGCATGTCGGAGCCGGGCAGGAATGGCTCGACTGCAGCCAGGGCAGACTTTGCCGCGGTGGCCCCATAACTCGCAGCGGCCATACCCGCCAGAAAACCCCGTCTTGAAATTCTTGCATCGATAAGGTGCTTGACTAGTTCACGCATGAGAACCTCCAAGACAAACGTAATAATTCGATATTAATCAGTGATCGAATCGCGGGCCCCGCGTTCGATTGGCCTTTATTTTCGGTCCGTGGCGAAGTTTTCGATCAGATATTTTCTTACGGTGGGCAAGTCCTTGCCTTCGACAACGGCTCCACGGGCGATCATGTCATACAGAGCATTTTCCCATTGCACTGCAGATAATTTGATATCGGTCAAACGATTCAGCCCGTGACATTGTGTGCAAGACACAATGACTACCTTGAGACCCTCCCCCTCCGGCAGACCCTGAGCCCGGGCCGGAAGATCCGCGAACAGGAAACCTGCAGCGAGCAGCAGATTGCCGACGAGATTCCGATAACCATTGGCTTTCATTCCCCCTCCCACCAGATTCACCTGAGAAACTGCTTAGTAATTGCCGCAAAAGATCTATCTAGCTTCAAGATACTCAATACGGTACGCCCCGGATTACCGGGCGAGTCTATTCTCCCGAAAGCAATGGAATATCCGAGACGTCGGGGGTCGCAGGGATGCTCTGCAGGTACGCGTAAATCCGCCGCAGCTTTTCGTCACTCAGGACATTCGGCGAGTAGGCGGGCATTACAACGGGGGGCCGCCGCACAACAATCTCAAATGCCGGATAAGGTATCGGCCCCGGCGCCAGCTTCGGACCGTCGCCTCCCGTACTTTGGCCCTGAAAACCGTGACACTGCCAGCAGCCCATCTCGACATAGTCCAGATAGCCAGTAGGACTGTCATTGCTCACTTCGCCATTGAAGTCCAGAACCTTGTCCTGCCCCGAAACGCTAGCCATTAAGGCCATGCACCCGAGCAGAACCAACAACACGCCGCTCACAAACGATAGATTTTTATTACGCATGGACAGGCTCCTGATCAGGGTTGGCAAATGACATCGACCAGGGCAGGATGCCCCCCATCGACGACGGCAGCCGCTCGTTGCAAAGCGGGCCCCAAATCATCCGGATCGGTTATCGGTCCCTCCGAGTAAACCCCGAAACCCTGAGCCAGGGTCGCGAAGTTGATGAACGGGTCCTCGAAGACATTGCCGATCTTGGCATCGCCGTCCGCGCCTCGCTGCCGCCGTGAGGCCATGCGTTGCAGGTGCATGACCTCCTGGTGATAGCCGCGGTTGTTGTGCATCACCCAGAGTATGGGAATCCGGTGATGAGCGGCCGTCCACATCGCACCCGGTGCATACAGCGCATCGCCATCAGGCTGGATCGCTACAGAAAAACGACCGTGTTCCCGATTGGCCAGCGCTGCGCCCACCGAAGCCGGCAGGTTATAACCAACACCGGCGCCGCCCGACCCGCCGATCTGATGATAATGTCGGTCCATGGTCCACAGTCGCGATGACGCCGGACTCCTCCCGGATACCTCGGACCAGTCCCGCCCTTTGACTTCGTTCCATATTTCCAGGCTGAGCCGGTCCAGACTGACAGGGCGATCATTCCAGCCGATGGCCGCCTCTTGCCGCGCTTGCTCGATGGATTGTTTGTATTGCTCGCGGTATTTCTCACCGCGGGCTTTCGCTTTAGCGCGGCTCGATCTGGACATGAGCCGATTCACTTCCTCTGTCAAATACGGCAGGGATACTTCGGCATCACCGGTAATGGACAGATCCACCGATTGAAAGCGCTGGAAATTCTGGTAATTCGATTTGATGAACAGGTCTTCCGAACCCAGGCTGATCAGCTTTACATCGTCCCGCACTACCTTGGTGGAGGTCCTGTGCACGAGATCTCGCATGCTGTTGACGGTATTCCAGAAATCGTTCTTCTCCAGGCCGAGGATGACGTCGGCCTGCCGCAGCAGCCCTCTTCCGCCCTGATTGAGATAGTGATTGTTCGGGAAATTCATTCGTCCATCACCTGATACTGGCGCCTGCAGGGCTTCGGCCAATTCCACCAAATTCTCCATGCCGACGGGCGTGCGGGCGGCGCGACCCGCGAGTATCACCGGGTTCTCGGCGTCGACCAGTAATTGTGCGGCGGCACGCAGGGCTGCGAGATCGCCGTGGGGCGGCACCGACGGTGTGTACGCGGGAATTTTCGGTACGACGCCATGGGTGTCCTGTTCCTGCAGGTGTCCGTCCAGCACGATCGCAACCGGCCCCATCGGCGGCGTGGTAGCGATTTTATATGCTCGCATCAACGATTCGGCGTAATGGCCGAGCGACAGCGGGATGTCGTCCCACTTGATGAAGTCGCGCACCAGTTTGACGCAATCGAGCGCCGAGTGTGACCACTCCGCGCCGGGCCGGCGGTCGGTTGCCTCCATATGGTTGCCGGCAAAGATAATCATGGGAGCGTGGTCGCACCAGGCGTTGTAGATACCCATGGCCGCATGCTGCAGACCCACCGTGCCATGACAGGCTATCGCCATCGGTTGATAAGCGATCTTGGCATAACCGTGGCTCATCGCCGCGGCAGTTTCCTCGTGCAGGCAGGTCAGAAACTCGGGCTTGCGGTTACCGCCATACACAGTGATCGATTCCTGAAATCCGCGAAAGCTCGAGCCCGGATTGGATGCCACGTAGTCGATGTCGAGAGTCTTCATGACATCCACCATGTAATCCGAGCCGGCGCTTTGAACGAAATAGTGTTTCGCCTGCGCTTCGGTATAGCCTTCGGGGACACCCATTTCCATGGATTCTTCATAGTGAGATGGCGGCAGAGCGGAGACCGATTTGCCGGCCTCGGCTGCCGCTGTCTGTGCGGAGACCTTCGTCGGTGCCACGAGACTGGTTGCGGCGCCCACACCGATACTTTTCAGAAAGTTGCGTCGAGATGTCATAGATCGCCCCTCCGGACCGGAATCAGACAGGGAATTTGTTATTTTTGATGCCTCAAGCTAGCGCTCCGGACGAGTTTTCTCAAGCGATATTTTAATCCGCGAAAGGAATTCGCCGCTGCGAGCGTGCCAGGCAAAAAAAATACCGGGGTACACGAACGTGTACCCCGGCGCGTTTGCTCATCCGCCTATTCGAAGTTGTAGCGCAGTTTCAGACCGTAGGTCGTAAACGCATTCGGACTCAAACCGGATGTAAGCCTGCCGTCGGCTTCGAGATCGAATTCCGGATGGTAAGTCGGCCGCGCCTCGAACAGATTGCGTGCATACAGCGCCACGCTCCAGACCTCGTCCATGTCACCGAATCCCACCAGAATATTCATGTCGCCGTGCTTGTCGTAGGAGTTGGTCAGGTCGAATCCCTCGAAGTCGGTGAGGTATCCGTCCGAGTAGTAGGCCTTGATGTTGAGACTACCGCGGTAGTTGCCGAACAAAGGCATCCAGTAATCCAGCTGGCCGATGAACTTCCAGTCCGGCACGCGGGGCGTCTTCTGGCCCGTTCGGTCGATCGTATCTTCCAGATCGTCCGCCAGATCAGACGCCGCATCAGGATCGTTCGGAAATATCGCGGTAGCCGCCGCAAGCGCCTCGTCGGCCGTCAAGCAGGGGCCGGATTCGGCATCACGCGATTCCACCTGGGTACAGGCCGAGTTCGGGAAATCGGTGAATTCGCCCTCGAGGATGGCGCCGCCGAAACCGAGGCGCAGCTGATCCGTCACGGCGAACACAGTATCGAACTCGAGGCCGCGCACCCGCTGCGAGCCCGCGTTGATGTTGACAAACGGGTCATCGACATTCGATGTAGCGACGGAGACCTGCAGATCGGTGAACTCCAGCGTGAACAGGGTAGTGTCGAAACGGCCCCGCCCGTCCATGTAGCTCCCTTTGGCACCGATCTCGAAGGTCTCGGCATATTCCGGTTCGAAAACGAAGTCCTCGAAGCTGCCGGACAACGAGGTCTGCCCGGTGTCGAAGCCGCCGGCCTTGGAAGATTGCGCCCACCGGAAGTAAGTCGAAACATTGTCCAGAGGCCGATAACGCAAGGTTACCTGCGGGTCGAATTCGTTCTTGTCGAAGTTTCCGAACCAGGGTCCGCCTTCTCGATCATACCTCGTGGGGTAATCCGGATTCGTCAGGCCCACCGCCCGCGCCTGCGACGGCAGCCAGGTGGGCGAGACCTCGCGCTTATCGCTCGAGCCACCACCTGGCGGATCGTAAGTAGTCGTCCAAAGGTTGTTAAGGTCCACCGGGCCGTCGACCAGAATCCGCACCTCATCCGCCGATACCTGGTAGGCGTTGGCAGGCAGAGTCCCGGACTCGGCACAAGCCGCAATAACGGCCGCTGTCGGGTTTTCCTTACCGGCATTGCCGATAAAGTCAGGGTCACAGGGTGTGACGTCGAACACCCAGTTGGCCGCATAGCCGGTGATGCCGGTGTCCTTTTTCAAAGTGGAATAGCGTGCACCCAGGTCGATCGACGCCTTGTCGTTGAGGAAATTGAAGGTCACAACGCCGGATGCCGTTAGCCACTCCTGGTCCTCAAAGAGATTGTTGTAGCGCTGGCCGCGGCGAACGTTAGCGCGGAGACTCGACGAGAAGGTGTCCAGGTCGCCTTTCTGCCAGAAGAGCGAGCCGTTGAACTCGACCGCGCGTCCGGTCGGCGAGGTGAAACGCAGCTCCGTGCTCATCTGGTTGTAGTCTTCCTCGCGACCCTGAAAGTTCATGAAGAAGCCCGAATAGCTGTTGTCGCGCACGTAATTACGAAGATACAGGATACCGGCCGTCAGCCATTGTGCGGTCCAGCCGTTGTCGAATGCATAATCCAGATTGACAAGAAGCGTCGTGTTGTCGATGTCTTCGTAACCTTCAATGCCGCGGTTATCGATAGAGGCGAATCCCTGCGCGGCCTCTCGCACGTCGATCGAACCGAAATCCGAATTTTCCTCGCGGATATAGTCGGGCGGCTGCAGGTAGGGACCGCCTGCGCTGATACCCTTGTTGCTGCCGAAACAGTCGCTATCGACCTCGTAGGCGAACGGCGTGCTGAACCCCTCTCCCAATGGGGGATCGGCGAATACCGAACGCTCGTTGCCAATCGTGCCCGCCACGGTCGGGTTGTCGCGGCCATAGATCAGAGGGCCTGGGGTGGCACACAGATGATTCGCTTCCACGTCTTTGCGGATCTGCGCGTATTCGAGCTTTGTCGTCAGAGTCAGCTTGTCGTTCGGCAACCACTGCAGAGTCGCACGGGCTCCGTAGTTTTCGTACGCACCAAGGTCATTGCCGGTAATGACGTCAGTCATATAGCCGCCGGCACTCTCGTATTTGCCGGCAACGCGTATGCGCCAGTTGTCGTTGATCGGTCCACCGATACCCGCATTTATTTCCTGGGTACTGTTGTTGCCGTACTCCATGTCGATATTGCCTTCCCATGTATCCCCCGGCTTGCGGCTGGTGATGTTGAACGCGCCTGCGATCGCATTCTGTCCGAAATAGACCGGCTGCGGGCCTTTCAGCACCTCGACCTGCGACACGTCCATGAACGCGGTCTTCATCATCGAATTGCGACTGTAGTGAATGCCGTCGACGAAGATCGGTGTGGACGAATCCACCGTTACCGAGTTGCCCGTCGTACCGAAACCGCGGATCGCAATCGTCGGTCCGATGATGGATTCCTGGTCGACATTGACGGACGCCGAGAACTCCGACAGACCGTCCAGGTCCCTGAACCCCTGTCTTGCAATTTCGGCGCCGGTGAACGCCTCGACCGAGATCGGCACCTCCTGCAAGGATTGCTCGCGGCGCTGCGCGGTGACGACAATTTCTTCTAGAGCCTGTGCGTTAAGCACACTCGGGCCAAAAAAGACGGCCGACAGAACGGTAGTAATGACCGCTTTAACGCAGATATTAATTTTCATGCTTTTCCCCCTAATCAGAAGATTCATTCTTCGGCTGGCGTCTCCCGCGTATGTTGGCGTAAAACGCGACCGGCCGGAATATGATATTCCCAATGCCATGTATCAACAACAATTTGAATGATCAACGCCTTCCGGCAAGATCGATCCGAGCAGATTAAACAGCTTTGCACGAACCTGTTCCCCGGTTAGTTTCTTCTGCAAACAAGAGTCTGGAGGCCACGGCCTGCGATACCGGTCCAGGCGGATCATGGTTGCATATATTGGGCCGGGCGGGTTCGCACACCGCGCTGACCGATCACCGTTTTGTTCGGGTGCGCCGGATAAGAGAAACCGCTCGACTATGCTCAACTCGAGCCGACTGACCTGCACCTGATCGTCAGCTTTATTTCACGAATGACGCTTAGCGCAGCGTGATCGCGGGCCTTATGATCTTCATCGACAGCATGCCGATAAGCGACAAGGTCGCGAGCATCAGGAAATACCCGCTAATGTCGTAACGCTGTCTGTTCGCTGCTTCAAAGTCTTCGTCGATTCTTTCAAGCCCGTTGTCCCGCAGGTACTGAACCAGCGCATCGGTCTGCGCTTCGCCGAAGTACTCACCCTGGGTGCCGGCCGCGATGTAAGCCAGTATGTCGTCCCGGAGTTTGATGAAAATAGTATTGCCCGTTATGTCCGTATAATTGTCTCTGCGACATTCTCCTTCATCCGTAATCATGCGTATCGGTGTTTCTCCGGAGTTTCCGATCCCGACACTGACAACTCGAACCCCAGCCTTTTGCAGCTCGGCAATAGGCACGCCCAGACTCATCCGATAATTGCCTTCGAGGTACCCGTCGCTCAACAGAATGATGTAAGACACATCACTGTAGTATTCGGGTAATCGCTGCTTCTTTCCGGCCACTACGGACAGCGCGTTACCCAGATTCGTCGCTGTGGCCTCGTACGTCAGGCCGATGTCCAGACCGTACTCGATGACCTGATCCAGGTAGGAGCGGTCGTAGGTAAGCTGCGTAACCGGAAAAGCAAGCCTGTCAAACGCAACGATCCCGAATCGGGCCTCGGGAATTTGGGAAATTACCGTCCGCATGACGGTCTTCGCGCGATCCAGATAGGTCACCTCGCCACAGGAATAACGCGCCAACATGCTGCGAGTCACATCCGTCAGGAACAGAAAAGCACCCGTTTGGCGGGATTCGAAGTATGGTCGCGCTCCCACGGTTACGAGCGATGCGACGAACAGCGTTATCAGAATAAGCCGGACTCTCAGATGCCACTTACCGAACGGCTGGGATTTGAAAGCAAGTAGTACCTCGTTCGACCTGCGCTCACCCCTTTGCAGCACCCACAGCAATGGCGCCAGAATGAGCAACAACGGGAGCGCTTCAGGAAAGCCGAAGCCCACGTCCAGCCCCACTCATAATGCCCGTGCCGCCCGCAGCCTGAGACTGATGAAAGCCCACCTCGAGTACCCAGAATAGCAGCCCCGCCATCAGCACGATAACCAGAGACAACAGCCAACGGATGTCATTTTCGTATTTTCTTTG